>ERZ761602.219-NODE-219-length-139191-cov-350.140682_pt1 | contig 139191 bp, 123 predicted proteins | sample MGYA00512165_ERZ761602 | MGnify/ENA primary metagenome ERZ761602 (study PRJEB28899, sample SAMN02445085) | bioreactor sludge metagenome | biome: EBPR sludge; isolation source: Thorneside wastewater treatment plant | place: Australia: Brisbane, Thorneside... | reverse complement strand
CTGCATCGGCTGCACCCTGTGCATCCAGGCCTGTCCGGTCGACGCCATCGTCGGCGCGGCCAAGCAGATGCATACCGTGGTGATCCCGCTATGCACCGGTTGCGAGCTATGCATTGCCCCCTGCCCGGTCGATTGCATCACCATGGAGCCGGTCCGCGAAACACTCGAGAACTGGAAATGGAAGTATCCGGCGATCGAGATCGGGAAGGCGGCATGATCTCCCGACTGTTTTCGTTTCATGGCGGCGTGAAGCCGGATACGCACAAGTCCGAGTCGGCCGAAGCCCCGATCCGCCCCGCCCCCCTGCCGGACATGCTGGCCGTCGCCTTGCGCCAGAACGCGCGCGCGGCGGCGCGCTGCGTCGTCGCGGCCGGCGACAGGGTGCTCAAGGGCCAGTGTATCGGCACCGCCGAGGGGCCCCACGGAACCGCGGTGCATGCGCCCACCTCGGGCACGGTGCGCGCAATCGGCACGCATCCGATAGCCCACCCGTCCGGTCTCGACACCCACTGCGTACTGATCGAGCCCGATGGTCGCGATGAATGGATCGCGCGCGCACCCTTCGACTACCGTCGGGCGCCACGCGCGCGCGCGCTCGCGTTCCTGCGCGATGCCGGCATCGTCGGCATGGGCGGCGCGGCGTTTCCGAGCCATGTCAAGCTCGGCACCGGCAGCGGCATCGACACGCTCATCATCAATGGCGGCGAATGCGAACCCTGGATCACCTGTGACGACCGGCTGATGCGCGAGCGCGCCGACGGCATCATGGCAGGCGCGCGGATCCTGCTCGAACTGGCCGGCGCCCGACGCATCATCGTCGGCATCGAAGACGACAAACCCGCCGCGATCGCCTCCATGCGGGCAGCGGCGGCCGCGCTCGACGTGCCTGCCGAAATCGTGGCCGTACCTTCGATCTATCCGTCCGGTGGCGAGAAACAGTTGATCAGGGTCTTGACCGGCATCGAGATCCCGCATGGCCAGCCCGGCTTCGAGTACGGCGTACAGTGCTTCAACGTCGCGACCGCACTGGCCGTGCACCGCGCGGTCGCGTTCGGCGAACCCTTGATCTCGCGCATCGTGACGTTCACCGGCAACGTCGTCCACCCGGGCAACTACGAAGTGCTGATCGGCACGTCGATCGAAGCGCTGGCGTCGCTCGCCCGGGTCCGCGCCGACACCGAACGTTTCATTCTCGGCGGACCGATGATGGGTTTTGCATTGCCCGATCTGCGCGTTCCCATCCTCAAGGGCAGCAACTGCGTGATCGCAGCGCCGCCCGGGCTGTTTCCCCCCCGGGAACCCGAACTGCCGTGCATACGCTGCGGCGCCTGTGCACGTGCATGCCCGGTCGACCTCCAACCGTTCGAACTCTACTGGCACGCGCGTTCACGCAATTTCGGCAAGGCGCAGGCGTACCACCTGTTCGACTGCATCGAATGCGGTTGCTGTGCGTTCGTATGTCCGTCGCACATCCCGCTGGTCGATTACTACCGCTTCGCCAAGAGCGAGATCTGGGCGCGCGAACGCGACCAGCAGGCCGCCGACGCGTCGCGCGAGCGCTTCGAGTTCCGCAATTTCCGGCAGACGCGCGAAAAGCAGGAAAAGGCCACGCGCCTGGCCGCCAAGGCGGCCGAGACCCAGGCCGCGCTGGCCAGCAAGGCGCCGACGACGGGCGCCCCAGCAGCCGGCGCGGATGCCGAAGACCCCAAGAAGGCGCTGATCGCGGCCGCACTGGCACGCGCCAAGGCGCAACGAGCGGCCGCGGTGCCGAAGAACGCCGAGATCGACACGCTCAGCCCCGAAAAACAGGCCGAAATCGCGGCCATCGAGGCGCGCCGCAAGCGCCTCGGCGCCGACCAGGACCCGCGATGATCCAGTCACCCTACGTCCGCAAACCGGCGCACGTGCAAAGCATCATGCTGACGGTGCTGCTGGGTCTCGTGCCCGGCGTGGCCGCCTATGTGTGGCAGATCGGTGCGGGCATCCTGGTCAATCTGGGGATCGCATGCGCAACCGCGCTCGCCGCCGAGGCCCTGGTTCTCAAACTCAGAAAGCGCCCGCTCAAGCCCGCACTGAGCGATCTGTCCGCACTGGTCAGCGCCGCCCTCATCGCGTTGTGCCTTCCGCCCATCGTCCCGTGGTGGCTGACCGCGCTCGCGGTGCTGATCGGCATCGTCGTCGCCAAGCAACTGTACGGCGGACTCGGTCAGAACCCCTTCAACCCTGCCATGGTCGCCTACTGCACGATGATCATCGCCTATCCGTCGCTGATGTCGCAGTGGCCGGTGGCCGGCGCGCTCGACTTCGACACCCAGCTCGCGCTGATTCTGGGTGGCACGCGCGAGCTGGACGCCATCACCGGCGCGACCGCGCTCGACGCCTTGCGAACCGCGTTGCACACCGGCACCTCCAGCGTCGCGTCGGTGCTGCAACAGGATGGCTTCGGCGCTTTGGGCGGCCGCGGCTGGGAATGGGTCGCCGCCGGCCACATGCTGGGGGGGCTGTTCCTGCTGGCCCGCGGCGTCATCACCTGGCACATGCCGGCGGGCTTCATCGCTGCCATGGCGGCGATATCGGGCGTCTTCTGGCTGGGCGACCCGGCGCAGTTCGCCTCGCCGGTGTTCCATCTCGCCAGCGGGGGCACGATGCTCGCCGCGTTCTTCATCGTCACCGACCCGGTCTCGGGCGCGACCACGCCGATCGGCAAGCTTATCTTCGCCGCCGGCATCGCGCTCATCGCCTATCTCATCCGCGTGTTCGGCGCGTTTCCCGATGGCATCGCGTTCGCGGTCCTGCTGATGAACATGTGCGTGCCGCTGATCGACCTGAAAACCCAGCCGCGGGTATTCGGCCATCGCCGGGAGCGATCGCGATGAGGGCCGCCGACGCGCGCACCGCCACCCGCACCTCGCTGCGCGCAGCCGGCATCATGGTGCTGTTTACCGTGGCCTTCACCGCGTTGATGGCGAGCGCCTACACCCTCACCCGGCCCACCATCGAGGCATCGCAGAACGCCGCCCGGCTGCGCCTGATCAACGAACTGCTGCCCGCGGCGTATTTCGACAACGACTTGCTCGCGGATCACATCGACATCGGCCCCACGCCGACACTGGGTCTCGCCCACGGCGGACGCATCTTCAGGGCCCGTCTGCACGGCGAACCGGTGGCGCTGATCATCGAAACCGTCGCAACCGACGGCTATGCGGGCAGAATCGCACTCGCCGTCGCCGTCGCCGCGGACGGGCGGGTTCACGGCGCGCGGGTCACCGAACACCGCGAAACGCCCGGCCTGGGCGACTACATCGATCCGCGCAAGGACCGCAACAAGACTCGCCCCTGGATCACACAATTCGACGGCGTGAGCTTCGCCGAAGTCACGCCCGCGCGCTGGACGGTCAAACGCGACGGCGGACACTTCGACGCCCCGGCCGGCGCCACGATCAGCGCACGCGCGACCACCCACGCGATCGGGCGGGCCGCGCGCTTCGCGATCGAACACGCTGACACCTTGTTCCACGCGGCGGCGGGCGCCAGACTCGAGGACGTATCGAAATGAACGCACGGGTGTTTCGCGAGATTGCGCAAAACGGCGTCTGGCAGCAGAACACCGGGCTGGTTCAGTTGCTGGGCCTGTGCCCCATTCTTGCCGTCAGCACCACCCTGGTCAATGCGGTCAGCCTCGGCCTGGCCACCACGCTGGTCATGGCGGTTTCCAATCTCGCCGTCGCGTCCTTGCGCAACTTCATCCCCCACGAAATCCGCATTCCGGTATTCATCCTGATCATCGCGGCGCTGGTCACCGTCGTCGACCTGTCGTTCAACGCCTTCCTGCACGACCTTTATCTGGTGCTGGGCATCTTCATTCCGCTGATCGTCACCAACTGCATCGTGCTCGCACGGGTCGAAGCATTCGCCGCCAAGAACGGCCCGCTGGCGTCGACCGCCGACGGCGTCATGATGGGCGTGGGCCTGCTGCTGGTTCTGGCGATCCTGGGCGGCATGCGCGAGTTGCTGGGCACCGGCACGCTCTTCAGCGGCATCGACATGATCGTCCCTTCGCTTGCGGCCATTTCGGTCTTCGGCGACGACTACCCGGGCTTTCTGGTCGCCATCCTGCCGCCAGGCGCGTTTTTCGCCCTCGGCTGCCTGATCGCGCTGTTCAACTGGATCAACGCGCGTGCGGCGGCGCGTGCCACCCCAGGGCGCGCAAGCGTGGCCCCTCTCGCGACCGGCGCGCCCGCAGCCTCGCCGCGCACGAACGCCGGTGCGGGCACGCCCGGATGAACCGGCCGATGAAACGCGACGCGGTACTGAACTTCTTTCAGCGCCTGGCCGAAGCCAATCCGCACCCGGTCACCGAGCTCGAGTACGCCAGCCCGTACCAGTTGCTGGTCGCAGTCGTACTGTCGGCGCAGGCCACCGACAAGAGCGTGAATATCGCGACCCGGCGCCTGTTCGCCGAGGCGTCGACCCCCGAGGCGATGCTGAGCCTGGGCGAAGTGCGCGTCACCGAACTGATCAAGACCATCGGCCTATTCCGCAACAAGGCGCGCAACACGATCGCGCTCTCGCGCCTGCTCCTCGAGCACCATGGCGGCGAGGTCCCGCACGACCGGGCAGCGCTCGAGGCCTTGCCCGGGGTCGGGCGCAAGACTGCGAACGTGGTGCTGAACACCGTGTTCGGCGACGCGGTGATGGCGGTCGACACCCATATCTTCCGGCTTTCGAACCGCACCGGACTGGCGCCCGGCAAGGATGTGGTGGCGGTCGAGGACGCGCTGATGCGGCGGGTGCCGCGCGCCTACCTCAAGAACGCCCACCACTGGCTGATCCTGCATGGCCGCTACGTGTGCACCGCGCGCAAACCCGCCTGCGGCGCGTGCATCGTGCGCGATCTGTGCCAATATCGCGACAAAACCGACTGAGACCGACCCCATGTTCAATCCCTCCCGCGACCAGGTACGCCAGTTCTTCACCGAAACCTGGCGCAAGCGCTGTGGCGGTGAAGTGCTGACACCGCTCGAGCATATCGCCGCCGACCTGATCGAGCTGCATCCCGAATACCACGCGCTGCTCGAAGACGCCGACGCCGTCAGCCGCGAGTTCGCGCCGGACGACGGCGGCATCAACCCCTTCCTGCATCTCTCGCTGCACCTCGCGATCGAGGAGCAACTCTCGATCGACCAGCCGCCCGGCCTGCGGACGGCGTTCGCGCGCTGCCAGCTGCGCCGCGGCAATCGTCACGACGCCTTGCACGACGTTCTGGAATGCCTCGGCGAAACCGTCTTCAACGCCCAGCGCAAGCAGGCGCCCCTCGACGCTGCGGCCTACGTCGACTGTGTGCGCCGGCGCGCCGACTGAGGTCGCGCCTGCCGCGCCGTTTCGGCCGTTCGCGTGCCGCGTGCTCGCGCTGCCCGGCGCTTCCGGGTTAGGATCGCGGTCGAGCGACTCAACCCCGGAGGGATAAGGCATGGAAACCTGGATCGTGATCGGCGTCATCGTTGCGCTGGTCGTCTACATCATTGCGATCTACAACGGCCTGGTGGCCTTGCGCAACCGGGTCAAGAACGGGTTCTCCCAGATCGACGTGCAGTTGCAGCGCCGCTACGACCTGATTCCCAACCTGGTCGAGACCGCTAAGGGCTACATGAAGCACGAGCGCGAAACGCTCGATGCGGTGATCCGCGCGCGCAACTCGGCCCAGGCGGCCTCGCAGCGCGCCGAGGCCAATCCGGGCGACCCGGCGGCGATGCGCGAATTGATGAGCGCCGAATCCGCGCTCGGCGGCATGTTGACGCGTTTCTTCGCGCTCGCCGAAGCCTATCCAGACCTCAAGGCCAACCAGAACATGATGCAGGTGCAGGAAGAGCTCACCAGCACTGAAAACCGCATCGCGTTCTCGCGCCAGGCCTACAACGACGCGGTCACCGTCTACAACATCAAGCGCGAATCCTTCCCCGATTCGCTCGTCGCGAACAATTTCGGCTTCAAGGAAGCCGAACAATGGACGATGGCCGACGTGGCCGCGCGCGAAGTGGTCAAGGTCGATTTCGGCTGATCCGCCGCGATGGACTTTTTCGCCGCCCAGGAGCTCGCGCGCCGCAACAGCCGCAAGCTGTTCGCATGGTTCGCGCTGGCGGTGATCGGGGTGATCGGATCGGTCTATGTTGCGGTGCTCGTCCTCTTCGGGCTGGGTACGACCGGCAGCCCCGACGCTGCCGCCGCGGTGGACCTGTGGAATCCCGAGCTGCTCGCGACCACTGCGCTCGCGGTCGGCGGCTTCATCCTGCTCGGCTCCCTGTTCAAGATCTTCAGCCTCGCACGCGGCGGCGGCGCCGCGGTCGCGACCGCACTGGGCGGCCGGCTCGTGCCGCGGGCCACCAGCGACCCGCTCGAACGCAGACTGATCAACGTGGTGGACGAAATGGCGATCGCCGCCGGCCTGCCTGCGCCGCCGGTCTATGTGCTCGACGCTGAGCGCGGCATCAACGCCTTCGCGGCCGGCGCCCGTCCCACCGAAGGCATCGTCGCGGTTACCCGCGGCGCGCTCGAGCAACTGTCACGCGATGAGCTGCAAGGCGTGATCGGGCACGAGTTCAGCCACATCCTGAACGGCGACATGCGCATGAACCTGCGCCTGATCGGAGTGCTGCACGGGATCCTGCTGCTCACCCTGGCCGGGCGGGTACTGCTGCGCAGCGCCCGCGGTTCGGACAAGGGCGGCGCGCCGCTGCTCATGCTGGGGCTGGCGTTGATCGCGATCGGTTCGATCGGAGTCTTGTTCGGCAAGCTCATCAAAGCGGCGGTGTCACGCCAGCGCGAGTACCTCGCCGACGCAGCGGCGATTCAATTCACCCGCAACCCGACCGGACTCGCCGGCGCCCTCAAGAGAATCGCCGGCATCGGCTCGACCATCGAGCACCCGCGCGCCGAAGAGGCGAGCCACATGTTTTTCGGCTCGGGCGCGAAGATGCTCTCGCTGCTGGCGACCCATCCGCCGATCGAGAGCCGTCTCAAGCGCATCGATGCGGATTTCGACCCGGCCCGGAACGTGCGGGAAGCATCCCCGGCGACGAGCGTCGGGCCAGAGGTCGCAACCCTCGACACGCTCACCGCGTCCGGCTTCACCGCCTCGGTCGGCGAATTCGCCCCGGCCCATGTCGCACATACCCACACCCTCATCGACAGCCTACCCGAACCGCTCCTGCATGCGATCCATCAGCCCGGCGGCGCCGGGCCGGCGCTGTTCGCGCTGCTTTTGAGCGAGGACGAACCCCGGCAGGCACGCCAGCTCGACCGCATCGAGGCCGAGTTCTGCCGCCGCGCCCGCGACGAAACCCACACCCACGCCCAATGGCTGCGGCAGGCCGGTCCGCGCTATCGCCTGCCGGTCCTCGATCTTGCGCTGCCGGCCGTCAACGAACTGTCGGCACCGGCGCGCGCGCAGATCCTGGCCACGGTCGATGCTCTGATCGAAAGCGATGGCCGAACCCGGCTGTTCGAGTACGTCCTGCGCCGCCTGCTGCATGATGGTCTGGCCGACGGCGGCGCGGCGCGCCCGTCGCGGGTGTCGCTGTCGTCGTTGAAGAGCGACACCGCCGCCTTGCTCGCGCTGCTCGCGCACGCCGGCCACGCCAACCCGGACGAGGCCCGCGCGGCCTTCACCGCCGCCACGCTCGTCGCACCGCTCGACCCGCCCTGGGAGATGCCGTCCACCGCCAAGCTCGGCGCGCCCGCGCTCGACCGCATCCTCGGCCATCTCGCCGCCTGCAAGCCGGCTTTCCGCAAGAAGCTCATCGAAGCCTGTGCCAGCGTGGTGTTGCACGATGGGCAGGTGACGGTGGGCGAGGCGGAACTCCTGCGCGCGGTCGCCAAGGCCCTCGATTGTCCGGTCCCGCCGCTGCTGCGCTACGCGCATTAGCGTCTTTGTGCCCCGACCTCAGCAATCAAGCTCGCGTGCCTTCTCGATCGCCTCATCGACCCGATTCACCGCAATCACCCGGATGCCGGGAATCGCCTGCTTGGGGGCGTTGGCCTGCGGAATGATCGCAACGGTGAAGCCGAGTTTGGCCGCTTCGCGCAAGCGTTCCTGGCCGCGCGGCGCGGGGCGGATCTCGCCAGCCAGGCCGATTTCGCCAAAGACTGCCAGGGTCCGTGGCAAGGGGCGGCTCCTGAGCGACGATACGATGGCCAGGGACACGGCAAGGTCGGCCGCCGGTTCGCCGATCTTCACGCCCCCCACCGCGTTGACGAACACGTCTTGATCGAAACACGCGATGCCGGCATGCCGATGCAGGACCGCGAGCAACATGGCGAGCCGGTTCTGATCCAGGCCGACGGTCAGCCGCCGCGGGTTGGGGCTGTGCGCGGCATCGACCAGGGCCTGGATCTCGACCAGCAGCGGCCGGGTCCCTTCCTGGGTCACCAGCACGCAACTGCCCGGAACCTGTTGATCGTGCTGTGAAAGGAAGATTGCCGAGGGGTTGCTCACACCGCGCAGGCCACGCTCGGTCATCGCGAACACGCCGAGTTCATTGACGGCGCCGAAGCGGTTCTTGATCGCGCGTACCAGCCGAAAGCTCGAATGGGTCTCGCCCTCGAAGTACAACACGGTGTCGACGATGTGCTCCAGCACGCGCGGGCCGGCGAGCGCGCCGTCCTTCGTCACGTGGCCGACCATGATCAGGCCGACCCCGCTCTGCTTCGCGAAGCGGGTGAGCCGGGCCGCGCATTCACGGACCTGGGCGACCGATCCGGGCGCGGACTGCAGTGTTTCGGAATAAATCGTCTGGATGGAGTCGATCACCGCGATACGCGGCCGCGACTGTTCGAGCACGCCGAGAATGCGTTCGAGATTGATCTCGGTAAGCACGAGCAACGACGACGGATCGAGTTGAAGACGCCGCGCACGCAGTGCGATCTGTTCGCCCGACTCTTCCCCGCTCACATAGATCGACTGCGCATGCCGCGCCATGGCCGCCAGCGCCTGCAACAACAAGGTTGACTTGCCGATCCCCGGATCGCCACCGATCAACACCACGCCGCCTGCCACCAGGCCGCCACCCAGCACGCGGTCGAACTCATCGACACCGGTCGAAATCCGCGTCTCGTCGCGGGCCTCGAGCTTCGCAAGCGGCTGTAGTACCCCCGCGGTGCCCGCGAGTGCCGCAAACCGGCTACTCGTCGCGCTCCCCTGCGCGACCGGCGTTTCGACGAGCGTATTCCACGCCTTGCAGTGCGGACATTGCCCCTGCCAGCGCGGCGCCTGCCCGCCGCAGTCCGAGCAGGTAAACACCGATTTGAGCTTTGCCATCAGAGCGCCGGCGAAAACTCCGCCGCCATCTGCTGCAACTCGACGCTCGCGAAATCGGCAAAGGTGGTGATGAGCCGGGAGCGGAACTTGTCCTTGGGAATGATGACTTCAAGCGGCGTGTAGAGCCGGGGCTCGAGCGTTATCGCGACCAGGCGGCCCTCGCGCACATCGCGCTTGATCGCGGCATTCGATGCGATCGCGAAACCGAGCCCTTCGGCGGCGAGATGCTTGACGGTCGCGAGGCTGCCGAGCTCGGCACAAATGGTGAGGCTTTCCGGGGCGATGCCGGCAGCGGAAAAGAACTGCTCGGCAAGGTCACGAATCGCATTTCCCGAATCACGGGTGATGAAAGGATGGGCCAACAGATCCTGGGCCGTCAGCACCGGTTGCTGCGAGAGAGGATGACCGGGTCTGCAGATCACCAGCAATTCGTCGCGGGCGGCGCAACGGCGTTCGATCGCGGGGTCGTCCGACACGATTTCGATCAGGCCCAGATCGAGATCACGCGCGGCCACCCGGCTTTCGGTGAGTTCGGAGTTGCCCACGACCACCCGGGGAATCACCCGCGGATAGCGTCGCTTGAAGCCTTCGAGGAGGCGCGGCAGCCAGTAGGCGGCAATCGTCGTGCTCGTGCCGATGCTGAGCACGCCGGCGAGTTCGTCGGTCAGTTCCGCGACACGCGACTCGAGTTCGTCGGACATGTCGAGAATACGTTCGGCGTACGCCATGACGATCTCGCCAGCGGGCGTGAGCGTGACCTTGCCATGCCCGCGTTCGAGCAGCCGGGTGTTGAAATGCTCTTCAAGCTGCTTGATCTGGAAGGTGACCGCCGGCTGAGTCATGAAAAGATGCTCGGCTGCACGGGTAAACGAACCGTGCTTGGCAACGGCGTTGAAAACCTGAAGTCTGCGATCGGCCACGACAGTCAATAAGGTTGGTTTATCGTGGTTCATTAAACCACACCTTGCGTACCTTGCGGTCGACCGTGTAGGCGCGATGTGCGCAAATCAGGACGGCGACGGGCTTGGGCGCCGTCCAGCGGCGTCCGGATGGAACTGCGAGTGGCGTCGGCGCACAAGAACACGGTGCTCCACGGCGCTTCGTGATATAAACCGCGCTTTACCTTTTCCTGTGACGGCGCCCCTTCGATGCCGCTCGGCTTCTACATCATCATGGCAGCGCAGTTCTTCTCTGCGCTTGCGGACAACGCGTTGTTGATCGTCGCCATATCGATTCTGCGTGACATGGCCGCGCCGGCCGAGTACGAGCCGCTACTGAAGCTGTTCTTCACCCTGTCCTACGTACTGCTCGCCGCGTTCGTGGGCGCTTTCGCCGATTCGATGCCCAAATGGCGCGTCATGCTCATCAGCAACACGGTGAAGATCGGCGGGTGCCTGTTGCTGTTCATGGGCGCTCATCCGCTGTTCGCATACGCGGTGATCGGGCTCGGGGCGGCGGCTTACTCACCGGCAAAGTACGGCATTCTTACGGAATATCTGCCGCATCGGCTGCTGGTGGTCGCAAACGGCTGGATCGAGGGCCTGACCGTCGGCGCCATCATCCTGGGTACCGTGATCGGGGGCGTGCTGATCCATCCGCATTCCGCCGCCTGGCTGGCCGATGTCGCGGCACCGGTCTTCCCGAGCAGCATCTCGGCGATCATCGCCCTGATCGGCCTGCTCTACGTGATCGCGGCGATATTCAACCTCTATGTGCCCAATACCGGCGTCGATCACAAGCCGCTCAAGCGCAATCCGTTCTATCTTTTTCACGATTTCAACCACTGTCTGAAGCTGCTGTGGCGCGACAAGCTGGGCCAGATTTCGCTGTCGGTGACAACGCTGTTCTGGGGAGCCGGGGCGACCCTGCAGTTCATCGTGATCAAATGGGCGGAGCACAACCTGGGTTTCGATCTTTCGCAGGCTTCGATGTTGCAGGGCGTGGTGGCGATCGGGGTGGCGATCGGGTCGGTGCTGGCCGCGCGATTCGTGCGCCTTCGCGGCGCCGTCGGCGTGATTCCGCTCGGGATCGCGATGGGTATGGTCGTGACGCTGATCATCTTCGTCACCACGGTACCGCTCGCGATGATCATGATGATTCTGGTCGGCGGGTTGGCCGGGTTCTTCGTGGTGCCCATGAACGCGCTGCTGCAGCATCGCGGTCACATCCTGATGGGCGCGGGGCACTCGATCGCCGTGCAGAACTTCAATGAAAACCTGTCGATTCTGGTGATGACCGGGCTCTACGCCTTGCTGATCATGATCGGCTTGTCGATCAAGGTCGTGATCGTGATGTTCGGCCTGTTCGTGGCCGGCACGATGTTCATGATCAAGCGCCGACATGCGGCCAATCAGCGCGAGTTCGATTCGGTGGCACTGCTCGACGACACACGACACTGAAGCGTGCACGCGTCGGGCCGGGCCTCAATCCGCGGCGGGCGTAGCGAGCGCCGCCATGCTTGCCCGGGCGAAGCACAGGTCTTCCCAGGCACGCCCCTTGTCGGTCTGATTGCGAAGCAGGTAGGCCGGATGGTAGGTGACCACGACCGGAATGTCGGCATGTCTGAACAAGCGCCCGCGCGAGGCGTTGATCCGGATTTCCTCGCCGAGCAGGCTTTGCGCCGCCGGCCTGCCCAGTGCGACCAGCAACTTCGGCTTGACCAGTGCGATCTGCCGTTCCAGATAGGGCAGGCAGGCGGCGATCTCGTCGGCCTGTGGCGTGCGGTTGAGCGGCGGACGGCATTTGACCGCATTGGCGATATACACGCCTTGCGAGCGGCTCAGCCCGATCGCGGCGAGCATGTCGTCGAGCAATCGCCCCGCCGGCCCGACAAAGGGCTCACCGCGCCGATCCTCTTCCGCACCCGGCCCCTCGCCCACCATCATCCAGTTGCCGCCCCGGTCGCCGATTCCCGGCACCGCCTGCTGGCGACTCTCGCACAACCGGCACGCGGTGCACGCGCGGATTTCGCTTTCGAGCGCATCCCATGGCAGGCCCGCAATGCGCGTTCGACGAGCGTCCGCGACCGGCTCGGCACCCGGTGCGTTCGGCGGGCTCGTAGCGAGCACAGATCGCGACTCGCCCGGTGTCGTCCGGTTCACATCGCCGGCCGGGAGCGGGTCCAACCGCTGGCCCGCACGTTTGGGCGCGGCCCCGGCGCTCTGGTTCTCGAGGGCTTCTTCCGATGCCCGGCCGCGCATCTTCCAGGTCGGTCCGAGGCGCATCTCGCGCAGGATGGATTCGCGCCGTGGGTTCATAGATCGCGCCTCATCACGATTGCATCCTCGCGCCCACCATTGCACGCCGGGTAGTATCGCTTGCGTCTGCCCACCGCCTGAAATCCCTGTCGCCGATAAAGCGTCAGCGCCGCCGCGTTGGACGGCCGGACCTCCAGGAACATCTGGGTAGCGCCGCACAGGCGCGCCCGGTCGAACAGGTGGTGAAGCAGCACGGTTGCGATGCCCTGGCGCTGCGCATCGACGCACACGCTGATATTCAGCAAATGCGCCTCGTCGAGGACGAACAGCAATACCGCATACGCAACCGGTCGATCATCGCGCCGCATCGTCCAACAGGCATAGCCGGCCTGCAGCGAATCGGCGAAGTTTCCGCGCGACCAGGGAAACGCGTGCAACTGAACCTCGGCGGCGACGATCCAGTCGATGTCCGCCTCGGTCATCGGCTCGATCGCAAGGCCTCCGCTCACGCCCGCCCGCCTCGAGCGCGACGCTCGTCGGTGGTCAGAGCGACCTTGTTGCGCACGTAGAGCGGACCGGCCTGTTCGGGCAAGACAAACACCGCCGCCCGCGCCAACCGTGCAACGTCGGCTGCGCGCGCATGGCGTCCAGGATGCCAGCCAGTCACCCGGGCGGCCGGGAGCACCCCACGCAAATCGTCTTCATAAACGGCGAGGCCGGAGCCGGCCAGCACCCAATCACCTGTATCGGGCAGGCGCACGCGGCCGGGAGGCGAGCATGCCGGCGCAGACATCTCGACGGCGGATCCGCGGTTCACGCGATAGGCCGCCGAATAGACCTCCCCCATGCGCGCATCGGTAATGACGAACACTTTGTCCGCTTGTTCTTCCTGAACTGCCAGCGCGGCCAGGCTGGAGATCGCCGCTACGCCGAGTCCGGCGCCCATCGCGAGTCCTTGTGCGACACCGCACGCGAGACGCAGGCCGGTGAATGCGCCAGGCCCCGCGCCGAAGGCGATCCCGTCGAGCGCCCCGAGCGGAAGGTCGGCCTCCCGCAACAGCGCAGTGACGCTTGCAAGCAGATGTTCGGAATGGTTGGCATGTCCCTCGAGCACGCGCTCGCGCAACCCGTCGTCCAAGGACAGGGCCACGCTGGCATGCTCGCACGAGGTTTCGATGGCTAGAATCTTCATAAGGCCGAGATTCTAAACGCTTCAGGCCGTGAATCGCGATCCGGCACGCCGCGGCACCGAAACGGCCAATGGGCCCGGTGGTGGACAGCGCCTCAGGGGCGCGGCTTGAAGCCTCTTTCCTCGCGCGGCTCGCGGCCGTCGTAGACGCCCCGCATCGACTCGCGCAAGGCATTGCGTTCCTCGGCCGACAGTTTGCGCCGGCCATCGCGCTCCGTGCCGACCTCCTGGGGTGCGCTCAGTACCTTGCGCAACTCCATATGGCGTTCGGCTTTCGGCCGTTTATTCCCCACGATCTCAGCCACCCCTGGATTGGCCGCTTCGGCCAACGCCGGTGCAGGGAACATCGCCGCACCGGCCATGACCAGTCCGGCGACCGCGACAAACCGCATCCGCCACGCGCAGGCAGGTTTGACGCCGGGGAAGTCGGCGACCTCCGATCCGGCCCGACAGGTCTTGCTCTCGCTTTTCATTGGCGCCGGGAACAAAAATTTGAATAGGCGAAAAATACACCCAAACGGCACCGCGAGCACTACGCCGCGGGACTTCCGGAGCGTTCATTGTAAGTGGGTGTGTCGCCTGGCCCCGTGCCTTACGAAGCGTTACCCGCCCGTTGCCCGGATCGGGATTCGGCCTCTGGCATGGAGCGTCGGCGCAAGTTACGATGACAAGCATGAATACTAAGACACGCTACAAGGTATTGATCGTCGATGACGACGCGCGTTTGCGCGATCTGTTGTCACGCTACCTGCTCGAACAGGGCTTCACCGTCAAGGCGGTACAGGACGGAAGCGCGATGGACCGCGCCCTGCATCGTGAACACTTCGATCTGATGGTGCTCGACCTGATGCTGCCAGGCGAAGACGGACTCGCGATCTGCCGGCGCCTGCGCGCAGCCGAGAACACGATGCCGATCGTGATGCTGACCGCCAAGGGCGACGAGGTCGATCGCATCATCGGACTCGAGATGGGGGCCGATGATTACTTGCCCAAACCATTCAATCCGCGCGAACTGGTGGCCCGCGTACATGCCGTCATGCGCCGGCGCCCGGCCGTGCTGCCGGGCGCGCCGACGGTCGATGACGAGATCGTCCGGTTCGGGCGGGTCCAGGTGAATCTCGGTACCCGATCGCTGATGCGCGACGACGAAGAGATTTCGCTGACCACTGGTGAGTTCTCGCTCCTGAAGGTTCTGCTGCAGCATCCGCGCCAGCCCCTGTCGCGGGACAAGCTGATGGAACTGGCGCGCGGCCGCGAGTACGGCGTGTTCGACCGTGCGATCGACGTACAGGTCAGCCGCCTGCGCAAGCTGGTCGAGGACGATCCGTCCAAACCGCGCTACATACAAACGGTGTGGGGTTTTGGCTACGTCTTCGTACCGGAAGAAGTGACGGCCACGGGCGAATGACCGGGCGGATCGGCACGCGGCACGGCCTGGCGGAACGATGAAATGTTGAAGCGCGCGATCGAGCGGCTGATGCCGCGAACGCTGCTGTGGCAGACGTTTCTGCTGATCGCGCTGGTACTGATTTTTGCGCTCGCGGCGTGGTCCCGCATATTCACCCACTTCCAGGAGCCTGCCCGCGCCCGCGATCTGGCTCAGATGGTGGTCAGCGTGGTCAATCTCACCCGGACCGCACTGATCAACGCCGAGGTGTCGCGGCGCACCGAACTCCTGATCGATCTCGCCGCCCTGGAGGGCATCCGGATCTACCCGGCCGAGGATTCGGACGAGATTCTGCCACTGCCCCGAACACGGCCAATGGATCTGCTTTCGTCCGAGATCCGCAGGCAACTGGGAGAATTCACCCAGCTTGCCTCGCGCTGGAAGACGCTCGATGGATTCTGGGTCAGTTTCAGACTCGACCCGGAAGACCCCGATCATTTCTGGGTCATGCTGCCCCCCGAACGCTTGCAGCAGGGTAGCGCCCTGGACTGGCTGATGTGGGGGGGCGGTGCGCTGCTCGTCGCGCTGGTGGGATCCTTTTTGATCGTGTCGCGGATCAGCGCCCCGTTGCGCAGCGTTGCGCGCTCGGCCCGCCTCGTGGGCGAAGGACACCGCCCCCCTCTCCTGCCCGAGGACGGCCCGCAAGAAATCGCGACGGTGGCCCACGCCTTCAATCAGATGGCCGGCGACCTGGCTCGCACCGATGCGGAGCGGGCCTTGATACTGGCGGGTGTTTCCCACGATCTGCGCACGCCGCTCGCACGGCTCAGACTCGGGATCGAGATGTCCGGAGCACCTGAGACCGAGGTGCAGGCGATGGTCTCGGACATCGAGGAAATGGACCGGATCATCGGCCAGTTTCTCGACTTCGGCCGCGGCGAATCCGAGGATCTCACCCGCCCGACCGATCTTGCCCAGATCGTCCGGGAACTCGCCGAACCATATCGACTCCGAGGAGCTGATCTGAGGCTCGAGATTCCCGACATCCTGGTGTTGCCCATCCGCCCGCTTCCGTTCCGGCGAGCGCTGGCGAACCTGATCGACAACGCGATTCGTTACGCCGGCGCACGCGAACCGATTCGTATCGCTGTTTTCTGCACGCCGCTCGAGGCGATCGTCGAAGTCAGCGATCAAGGTCCAGGCATACCGGAGGCTGACCAGCGCAGGATGCTCCAGCCGTTCACCCGCCTGGTGGATGCGCGTTCCGACACCAAGGGCGCCGGACTGGGCCTTGCGATCGTCGACCGGGTGATGCGCGCGCATGGCGGATCCGTCGAACTGGGCTCGGTCACACCTACCGGCCTGCGGGTCCGGCTCGTCTTTCCAACGAGCGAGCAAGGTGGCAATCGCGCTAGAATGGAAACCCAATCAGGGCAGGATTCGACTCAATGAGCATCATCTTCAAGCAGCTGTTCGACGAAGACAGCTGCACGCTCACCTACCTCCTCGCCGACCCGCTGAACGGCGATGCGGTGATCATCGACAGCGTACGCGAGCATCTCGGGCTGTACTCGACACTCCTGCAGTCGCTCGAGCTGAGGTTGGTATGGTTGCTCGAGACGCATGTCCACGCCGACCACATGACCGCCGCGGCAGGCTTGAAGGAACTGACCGGCGCGCGTACCGTGACCGGTGCGAACGCGGGGGCGCCGTGTGCCGACCGCCTGGTCGACGAAGGTGACACCATCGTGTTCGGCAGCGAGGTCATCCGGGTATTGCCGACCCCGGGGCATACGCCCGGCTGCGTGTCCTACCGCTGGCGCGATCGCGTGTTCAGCGGTGACGCCCTGTTGATCGGCGGCTGTGGCCGTACCGATTTCCAGGGGGGAGATGCGGGCACGCTCCACGACAGCATCATGAGCCAGCTGTTGTCGCTGCCGGACGAAACACTGGTCTTCCCCGCCCATGACTACCACGGGCGCCGGGTGTCGAGCGTGGGCCAGGAAAAGCTCACCAACCAGCGGCTGATCGGCAGGTCGCGCGAGGCATTCGTAACGCTGATGAACGGGCTGAATCTGCCGAAGCCACGCATGATCGACGAGGCACTGCCGGTCAACCTGCGCTGCGGTCGTGGCCCCGAGCCACTCATCGACGTCCAGGAGGCCTGAGGTGGGTCAGACGCCTTATGAAACGATCGGCGGCGAAGCGAAAGTGCGTGCGCTGGTCAAGCGCTTCTATAGCCTCATGGATACGCTGCCGGAAGTCAGACAGTTGCGCGCCATGCATGCGCCGGATCTGTCCGATGCCGAGGAAAAGCTGTTCCTGTTTCTGTCCGGCTGGCTCGGTGGCCCCAATCTGTACGTCGAACGTTTCGGCCCGCCTTTCCTGCGCGCGCGCCATCTTCCGTTTTCGATCGGCACCGCCGAGCGCGACCAGTGGCTGCGCTGCATGTCGCAAGCACTCGACGAGCATGTCGGCGACGAGGCGCTCAGGATGAAACTGTCAGGTGCGTTTTCCGGACTGGCCGATCATATGCGCAATCGCGCCGAAAGCCCGAATTCGGGCATCCCGGTATAATCGAATCCATGAAAATTCTCTTCGACCTCCTGCCCATCATCCTCTTCTTCGGCGCCTACAAGCTTGCCGGATCGAATGATGTGGCCGCACACGAACTCGCCAGCCGCTGGTTGGGCGACGGCATTCCGCTAACCCAGGCCCCGATCCTGATCGCCACCGCGGTCGCCATCCTTGCGACCTGCCTGCAGATCGGCTGGGTGTGGTGGCGGCACCGCAAGGTCGACAAGATGATGTGGATCAGTCTCGCATTGATTACGGTGCTTGGCGGCGCCACTTTGTTCTTCCACAACCCCGATTTCATCAAGTGGAAGCCCACCGCCCTCTACTGGCTGTTTGCGATCGTCCTTGCCGGTTCGGCCCTGTTGCTGCGCAAGAATCTCATTCGCAGCATGCTCGAGCATCAGGTGCGCCTACCCGACCCGGTGTGGGCACGTCTGAATATCGCCTGGGCGAGCTTCTTCCTGCTGATGGGCGGGCTCAATATCTATGTGGCCTACAGTTTCTCGGAAGACACATGGGTCAATTTCAAGATGTTCGGCGGACTCGGGTTGATGTTCCTGTTCGTGCTCGGACAGGGCTATTACCTTTCGCGGCATATCGAAGAGGAGAAAACAGCCTGATGTTATACGTACTGATAGGCGAAGACGCCGCCGGGTCGCTCGCCAAGCGCATGGCGGTACGTCCGGCGCATCTTGCCAGGCTCGAAGCCCTGCGTGACGAAGGCCGGCTGGTCGTGGCCGGCCCGATGCCCGCGATCGATTCACCCGAGCCGGGCCCGGCGGGTTTCTTCGGCAGCCTGATCATCGCCGAGTTTCCGTCACTCGAAGACGCAGAAGCCTGGCTGGCAGCCGATCCCTATGTAACCGACGGCGTATTTGCCCGAACCCTGGCGAAACCATACCGGAAGACGCTCCCGTGACTACGCTCGAGCAGATGCACAGCCGTCTTGCCGCGCTCTCGCCGCAGACCATCGAAGTGCGCGACGACAGCGCGCTGCATGCGGGCCATGCCGGCGCACGCAGCGGCGGCGGACATTTTCAACTCACCATCGTATCGGATGTCTTCAAGGGGCAGCCTACCCTTGCCCGACATCGAATGGTGTATGAAGCCCTTGGCGACATGATGAAGAATCGGATTCATGCGCTCGCCATACAAGCCCTGACGGCCGACGAGGCCGAAACTCAACCCAAGTCCAAGGAACATTGATGAAATCTTTTCCAAGCCGTCTCGCACTCGTTCTGATCACCGGCCTGATCTCGCAAGCTGCAATGGCCGCCGATCCCGTCGCGACGGTCAACGGCAAGGCGATTCCCGCTGCGCGTGCAAGCACCATGCTCGCAGAGCAGAAAGTCCAGGGAGCGACCGAAAACGCAGAATTGCGCGATGCGGTACGCGAGGAACTCATCCGGCGCGAGGTGTTGGCGCAAGCGGCAAGCAAGGCAGGCATGGACAAGAAGGAAGATGTTCAGGCCCAGATGGATCTTGCGCGTCAGGCCGTGCTGATCCGTGCCTACCTGCAGGATTACGTGAAGAGCCATCCGGTCGCCGACGATGCGGTGCGCGCGGAGTACGAGAACATCAAGAGCCAGATGAGCGGCACCAAGGAATACAAGCCGCGGCACATCCTGGTCGAAACCGACACCGAAGCGAAGGTCATCATCGCCAAGCTCGGTGCCGGCGAGAAGTTCGCAGATCTGGCCGCGCAGTCGAAGGATCCGGGTTCGAAGGACAAGGGCGGAGAGCTCGGCTGGAGCAACCCGGCAATGTTCGTGAAACCCTTCGCCGACGCCCTGCAGACGCTCGAAAAAGGCAAGTACACGGCAACACCGGTCAAGACCGACTTCGGTTACCACGTCATTCAGCTCGACGACGTGCGCCAGCCGGAACCCCCGACGTTTGACGAGGTGAAACCGCAGCTGCAACAACGCATGCAGCAACAACTTGTCGAGAAGCACATGCTCGATTTGCGGGCCAAGGCCGAAATCAAGTAAGTGGATCTGGACGGTTGAACGAGGGGCCGGAGGCATTGCGCCTCCGGCCTCGTCATTTTTGTGTATCCGCGCCGTGCAGGGGCGACGAATCGCGCCTCAGAACTGCTCGTCGGCGAGCGCCAGCGCACCCGTCGCACCATTGACGACGGCACAGGCAAGCCCGGACGCCTGCGGGATCACATGGTCGGCATAGAATCTCGCGGTCACGATCTTGGCGCTCAAGAAGGTCACATCGGCATCGCCGGCATCGAGCCGCCCCTGCGCGATGAGCGCGGCCCGGCCCAGTTGCCAGCCCCCCGCGACGATCCCGAGCAGCTTCAGGAACGGCACCGACCCGACCGATGCAGCCTTGATGTCTCTTGCGTAGGTCGCCAGGATGTAGTCCACGCAGGCTTCGAGCGCATCGATTCCACCCGTGAGCGCCGTGGCGATTGCCTTGAATGCATCGGCCGGCTGCGCTTCGAGCCGAGCGACCAGTTGACGCATTTCCACAACGACGGCCCTGATCGTGACGGCACCCTCGCGGGCGATCTTGCGTCCGATCAAGTCGTTGGCCTGGATTGCGGTCGTACCTTCATAGATCGTCGTGATCCGTGCGTCACGCAGGTGTTGCGCGGCGCCGGTTTCCTCGATGAAGCCCATGCCGCCGTGAACCTGCACCCCCAACGATGCGACGTCGATCGAGTTCTCGGTGCTCCACCCCTTCACGACGGGAATCATCAGGTCGACGAAAGCCTGGTGCTGCGCCCGCACCGCGGCATCGGCGTGGCGGTGTGCCAGGTCGGTGGCCGCGCCGACCACGTACGCAAGTGCGCGCATCGCTTCGGTCTGCGATTTCATCAGCATCAACATGCGGCGCACGTCCGGGTGATGAATGATCGAAACCTTGGGGCCGCCACGCACGCCCATCTCGGTGCCCTGGATACGATCGCGCGCATAACCAAGTGCCTTCTGGTACGCGCGTTCCGACAAGGCCAGACCTTCCATGCCGACGGCGAAGCGCGCCTCGTTCATCATGATGAACATGTACTCGAGACCACGATTGGGCTCGCCGATCAGCGTGCCGATCGCCCCACCCTTGTCACCAAAGGCCAACACGCAGGTCGGGCTGGCATGAATGCCCAGCTTGTGTTCGATCGACACGCAATCCACATCATTGCGTACCCCCGGACTGCCATCCGGATTGAGGAGAAACTTCGGCACGACGAACAGCGAGATTCCCTTCACGCCTTCCGGCGCGTCCGGCAAGCGGGCGAGCACCAAATGAATGATGTTGTCGGTAAGGTCGTGTTCACCGTAGGTAATGAAGATCTTCTGGCCCGAAATCAGGTAGGTGCCATCGGCGCGCGGCTCCGCCCGGGTGCGGACCGCAGCGAGGTCCGAACCCGCCTGCGGCTCGGTCAGGTTCATGGTGCCGGTCCATTCTCCGCTCACCATCTTGGGCAGGTACATCGCCTTCTGTTCATCGGAGCCGCGCAGCATCAGCGCCTCGATCGCGCCGGTCGTGAGCATCGGGCAAAGTGAAAAGGCCATGTTCGAGGCCTTCCACATCTCCATCACCGCGGTCGATACCAGCTTGGGCAGGCCTTGCCCACCGAACTCCGGATCGGCGGCGATGGCGGGCCAACCGGCGTCGACGAACTGCCTGTAAGCCTCTTTCCAGCCGCCCGCCGTACGTACCTCACCCCCCTGCCATGTGGCGCCTTCCCGGTCGCCAGTCCAGTTGAGAGGGGCCAGGATCTCGCTGGCAAACTTGTTCGCTTCGTCGAGAATCGCATCCACCAGGTCGGACGACAGCTCTTCGCAGCCCGGCAACTGTTGAACCTGCTCCAGCCCCGCCAACTCATGCATCACGAACCGCATGTCCTTCAATGGCGCTAGGTACTGACTCATGTGTCTTTTGCTCCTTCTGGATTATCGGAGTGCTTGCGTCGTCCGGCGGCCGCAAGCTATTTTCCGATCAGATAACGCTTGTCGTCGAAAGCCCACACCCATTCCGGTCGATACACGACGAGCAGCGTGATCACGGCGCCGCTGATCCATGCTTCCGAAAACCCGAGCAGGATGAAGTACGGCAGATACTCGGACGCGAGGAACTCGAATGGATAGGCGCCGGCGGCAACCATCGCGATGCTGGCCACGAGGCCTTGTAGCACCACCACGACCGCGGAGCCCGCGAACGACAGAACGAAGATGAAGATGAAGAAATGACTCGGCAGGGTCGCCTCGACGACCCGCTGCAGCAGTCTGGCCGCCCCGACGGGCACGAGCACCATGAGGACGAAATTGATCGGCCAGGCGTCCCACGCGATCCCGCCGTTTGCCGCCAGCGCCGTGAGCGCAATGGCCATCGACAAAACCGCGAAATGCGGCCCGAGCGCTAGCGTCGCGGCCATCGCCCCCATCAGGTGCAGGTTCAACCCTGGCCTGACGCCCGCCTTCATGCTCCACAGCAGCGCAAGCGCGATCGCGAGGCCGAACAAGAGGTTGCGCTGGGTATTGGTGGCGAGGCGTCGCCACGGTGCGCCCACGGCGACCCTGAACAAGACCACGACGCTCAGAATCGCGGCAACCCAGTGCCAGGCGGACGGGAACAGGGTTGCCGGAAAGTTCATCGCAAGCCGTTTGTCTCGGGAGTGCTACGACGCCTCGTGCGTACGCCCTCAGCCAACAGCGGCGGTCAGCTCCGGAATCACCTCGAACAGATCGGCGACCAGCCCATAATCCGCCACCTGGAAGATCGGTGCTTCGACGTCCTTGTTGATCGCAACGATCACCTTCGAGTCCTTCATGCCGGCCAGGTGCTGGATGGCGCCCGAAATACCCACTGCGATGTAGAGCTGCGGCGCGACGATCTTGCCGGTCTGCCCCACCTGGTAGTCGTTGGGCACGTAGCCGGCATCGACCGCCGCGCGCGACGCCCCGAGCGCCGCACTCAGCTTGTCGGCGAGCGGTTCGAGCAACTTGTGGTAGTTCTCGCCGCTACCGAGGCCGCGGCCGCCGGAGACGATGATCTTGGCGTTACCCAGTTCCGGGCGCTCCGACTTCGTGAGCTCGCGCCCCACGACTTTCGCGAGACCGAAATCCGGGCCGGCAGCGACGGCTTCGATCGCTGCGCTGCCGCCTTCTCCGCCCACCGGCTCGAAGCCGGTACTGCGAACGGTCACGATCTTGACCGGGTCGGCGCTCTTGACCGTCGCCAGCGCGTTGCCGGCATAGATCGGGCGCACGAAGGTGTCGGCCGACTCCACACCGATCACGTCGCTGATTTGCGCGACATCCAGCAGCGCTGCGACGCGCGGGAGCACGTTCTTGCCGGTGGAAGAAGCACCCGCCAGGATGTGGGTGTAGCCGGCTGCATTCGCCACCACCAGCGCGGCCATGTTCTCGGCAAGCTGGTTGTCGTAGTGCGGCGCGTCCGCGACCCGAACCTTGGTAACGCCGGCGATCGCCGCCGCTGCCGTCGCCGCCGGGCCGCAGCCGCTGCCGGCGACCAATACATGAATCTCGCCACCGATCTTCGCGGCCGCCGCAACGGTGTTCAGGGTAGCCGACTTGATCGACTGGTTGTCGTGTTCAGCAATAACAAGAATCGCCATCTCAGATCACCTTCGCTTCGGATTTCAGCTTTTCGACCAACTGTGCAACGTCGGCCACGCGCACGCCCGCACTACGCTTGGCGGGTTCGGCAATTTTCAGTGTCGCGAGACGCGGCGCCACATCGATCCCGAGATCCTCGGGCTTGACGGTGTCGAGCGGTTTCTTCTTCGCCTTCATGATGTTCGGCAGCGTCGCATAACGCGGCTCGTTCAGGCGCAGGTCGGAAGTGATCAGCGCCGGCAGCGCCATCTCGATGGTCTCGAGCCCGCCATCGATTTCTCGCGTCACGACCGCCTTGCCGTCCGACACCGCGACCTTCGATGCAAAGGTCGCCTGCGGCCAGCCCATCAGGGCGGCAAGCATCTGCCCGGTCTGGTTGGAATCGTCGTCGATCGCCTGCTTGCCGCAGATCACGAGGTTCGGCTGTTCACGTTCGCACAGCGCCTTGAGCAGTTTTGCAACCGCCAGCGGCTGGAGCTCGGCGGCCGTTTCCACCAGGATCCCGCGGTCCGCGCCGATCGCCATCGCGGCCCGCAGTGTTTCTTGGCATTGCGCAACGCCGCACGACACGGCAACCACCTCGGTGACCACGCCGGCTTCCTTGAGACGCACCGCCTCCTCGACTGCGATTTCGTCGAACGGATTCATCGACATCTTCACATTGGCGATGTCAACGCCGCTTCCATCGCTCTTGACCCGAACCTTTACGTTGTAATCGACCACGCGTTTGACTGGCACCAGAATCTTCAAGTTTTCGCTCCTAATCGTTGGATGAAAGTTATTTCTAGTTGTGAACGCATTATGGCACTACCACAAAGCTACTTGTAGCGTGACTGTGACCCCTTCCTGCCACCCCGCCGTACGTGCAGGGCAGCGATCGCCAGCTGCCAATGATACATACGGTAGCGTATGGGAAAATTTTAGTCAATACTTCACCGTATGGAAAACGATTCTGCCAAGCAAAAAACCCAACTCGACCGCGACGCCTGGATCGACGGGGCAATCGAGATCTTCGCCGAAGAAGGCGTGGCCGGATTGCGGGTCGAAGTACTCGCCAAGCGCCTCAAGGTCACGAAGGGCAGCTTCTACTGGCACTTCCAGGATCGGCACGACTTGCTGATGGCCGTTCTGCAAAAATGGAAGGAAGGGCGGATTCGCGACATCGTCAAGCAGACCCGCGTGCAGCCCGGGCGCGCGCTCGAGCAGATCTACCATGTGATCGACATCTACAGCTCGAACCGCAGTCGGCGCGGCATGATGATCGAGATCGCCGTGCGTGACTGGGCACGGCGCGATGGCGACGCGGCCGCAATCGTCGCGGAAGTGGACGAAACCCGTCTCGTGTGCGCGCGCGAACTCTTCGTCGCCTGTGGCGTGCCGCTTGAAGAAGCCTCGAGCCGCTGCATGCTGCTCTACGCCTATGTGTTTGGTATTTCATTGATGATCTACGACACCTTCGCCGTGGATCCGGCCCGGCTCAAGCGCGACATCGCCGACCTGATCGCCCGCTCGGCGTCCGTGCCCGATGCGTGCCGCCACGCACACGCGGCCAAGGAGCGCAGCGCGCCCGACGGCCCCGCGGACTGAATCGGGCCGAGCGCTCGCCCGGCGTCAAAGCACGAAGCGTTTCAGAGCGGCTTCCATCTGCGCCGCGACCGTCCGCAGGTCGGTTGCGGCAGTACTCGTCTCCCCTACCACGCCGGCATTCTTTTCGGCCATCTGGGCGATTCTCTCGACGTTGCGCGCAATGTCCCCGGCGGCGGTGCTCTGCTCCTTGAGCGCCTCCGAAATATCGGCGACCACCCGGCTCACGGCGTGTGCGCTGTCGGTGATCTCGGCGACCGCGTGACCGGCTTCGTTGGCGACGGCCACGCCGCCGCTGGCCGACTCCACACTGCGCGCCATGACCGCCGATACCTCGCCCACGCTGCCCTGAATGGCGGTGATGAGCTGGCCGATCTCGGTCGTCGACTGGGCCGTACGCTCGGCCAGCTTGCGCACTTCATCCGCAACCACGGCGAACCCCCGCCCCTGGTCACCGGCCCGCGCGGCCTCGATGGCCGCGTTCAAGGCCAGCAGATTGGTCTGGTCGGCCACGTCCCTGATCACGCCGACCACCCGCGAAATCTCGTCCGTCCGTTCCTGCAGGTCACTCATGCGCGTCGTGCCCTGCGAGATCGTATCGGCGATTTCACGGATCCGGCTCACCGCGGAGTTGATCACCCGCGCGCCGGACTCGCTCTTGCTGCCGGCGGCCTGCGCCAGGCTCGCGGCCTCCTGGGCCGAATCGGACACATGGCCGATGCTGACCGTCATCTGCTCGACCGAGGCGGCCATCGACGACGCAGCCTCGCTCTGTTGCCCGGACGCGTCGGTGACCACCGACGCGTTGGACGCCAGTTGCGCGGACGATGACGAGAGGTGGATCGAGGATTTCTGCAACTGTCCGAGCACATCCCTGAGGCTCGCCTGCATCCGTTCCATCGCACCGTTCAGGCGGCCGATCTCGTCGCTGCCTGCGGGCTCGACCGCGCTGTCGAGATGGCCGTCCGCCACCCGCTCCGCCGTCCGGACCGCGGCCCCGAGCGGTCGGGTGATCGAATGCGAGATGATCTGGCCCAAAACAACCGCCAGCACGACCGCGATCGCCAGCAGGCCTACCTTGATCCACAACGCGTGGCGAAACTCTGCCTGCGCGCGCATCTGGGCATCGTCTGCAACCGTGTTCTGCAGCGTCATCAGCTTGTCCAGGAGCGCCACTTGATCCCGGACGTGCTGCTGCGCCTCGACGATGAAGGCGCGCTGCACCGAAAACGAGAAGTTCTCGCCACGCAGCGCGGCAAGAGTGCTCGCGACCAGCGGGCCCAGCTTGGCATTGGCCGCGTCGAACTCCTGCGCGAGCGCGGCCTGCTCGGCCGAACCGCCGGTGCCGCGCTGAAACGCCGTCCAGTCCCGGTCCAGGTTGCGGATGAACTCGTCGGCACGATCGAGATGCAACGCGGTCGGGTGGTTGTGAAGCGAGAACAATACATGCTCCGGCTGGTGCTGGAAGGCGCGCAGTATCTCGAGGTTGAGCTGCACCAACGACGTGCGCGCCTCGGCCAGGTGGCGCAGTGGCGCGACGACGTTGCGCTCCATGTCATCGAGCTTGTCGATGCCGGCCGACATTCCACGGACACCGAGCACGCCGATGAAAACCATGAACACAAGCAGAACAACCTGCAAAAAAACAAGGCGATTGGCCACTCGCATGCGCGAAATAAGGTTAAACATTCTGTATTCCTCAAATCATTCTGGTCTCGTACGACTGATATATCGGCCCTGCAGGCGCAAGCTTGAGCGTCAATCCTGCCGGTCGCATCCGAAGTCGAGTCCGAAGATCTGTCGTGCGTTGTCGGCCGTCACGGCAGCGACATGCGCCGGCGTGTCCGACCGGAGCGTCGCGAGAACGCCGAGGATTGCGGCCAGGTCGGCCGGCTCGGTGCGCGCCCCCTTGCGCCAGGCGGGTGGAATGTCCGGTGCGTCGGTCTCGAGCACCAGTGCCGACAGCGGCAGTTCGGCGGCCAACGCGCGGATTCGCCGCGAACCTTCGAAAGTCATCGCGCCACCGAAACCGAGCTTGAAGCCCATGTCGATGAACTGCCGGGCCTGTTGCAGGCTACCGTTGAACGAATGGGCGATGCCGCCCGGTATCTCGATACGCCGCAACTCCTTGAGTACCGCGTCGACCGCGCGGCGCACGTGCAGGATTGCCGGCAGCCCGTGCTTGCGCGCCAGTTTCAGCTGGGCGACGAAATACGCGGTCTGGACCGCGATCGACGGCGCCACGACGTACTGATCGAGACCGATCTCGCCGACCGCGATCGCTCGCCCGCGCCCCAGCCGATCGTCCAGCCATTCGAGGTCGGCGGGTGCGGCGCGTCCGGCATACAAGGGATGGATGCCGAGTGCGAAATCGACGTCCGCATGCTGTTCCGCGAGCGCCTCGACCATCTCGAAGTTCGCGCGTTCGACCGCCGGCACGATGAAGCGTCGCACGCCCGCATCCCGGGCGGCGGCCATGACGGCATCACGGTCGTGGTCGAACTCGGGCGCATCGAGATGAATGTGGGTGTCGATCAGCATGCATGCCGTCAGCGGCCGGTCCACACCGGGGGGCGCTTCGCGACGAACGCATCCATCCCCTCGGCCGCGTCGTCACACACCGCATTGCAGGCCATGGTTTCGGCCGCCATCTGATAGGCGGCGTCGAGTCCCATCTCGAGCTGGCGGTAGAACATCTGCTTGCCCATCCGGATCGCGACCGGCGACTTGGCAACGATGGTCGCGGCGAGCGCGGCGACCTCGTCGTCCAGCCGCTCCAGCGGCACGACGCGGTTGACCAGGCCGCGGCGCTGCGCTTCGACCGCATCGATGAAATCACCGGTGACCAGCATCTCGAAGGCCTGCTTGCGCCCCATGTTGCGCGACAAGCCGACACCCGGCGTCGCGCAGAACAGCCCGACGTTGATGCCCGACACGGCGAACCGGGCGACATCGGCCGCGACCGCCAGGTCACACATCGACACCAGTTGGCAACCGGCGGCGGTGGCGATGCCATGCACCCGCGCAATCACCGGCTGGGGCAACTCGGTGAGCTTCATCATGAACTTGCCACACAGCCGGAACAAGGCTTGCTGAAACGCCAGTTCGCGATTCGTGCGCATTTCCTTCAGGTCGTGACCCGCGCAGAACGCCTTGCCCGCGCCCGCCAGCACCACCACCCGCACCTGCGGGTCCTTGGCGATCGCGTCGATTTCGGCGATCAGCGCCTCGAGCACCGCGACCGACAGGGTATTGAATTGGCCAGGCCGGTTCAGTGTCAACCATGCCACACCGGCCTCATCGCGGCGCAGCAGCACCGACTCGTCCGCCTCGTTCATCATCGCACTCATGAGCACACCTCAAAGTTTCCGGATTGAAAGTTCATCTTCTGTAGCCACCGATCTCGCCTGCCCGCGCAGCGCCAACAGCCTGTTCAAGACTCTTGTCGGGCAGCGCTGTGCCGGACCGCCCGGCGCGGCATCCAGGGCGGCAAGCCCGCTAGCGATACCGCTCACCGGTTTCGCTGCCCCGCCCTGATGCGCCGCTTTCCAACTCCCGCCGTGGTATCGCCGCTGACGCGTGTTGCGATTCCATGGCCGCTCAGGCAATGATCGCGCGCGCCGTTTCGGTTCGAATCTTGAGTTCGTGCCCCACCGTGAGCCAGTGGCGCTGCTCTTCGTCCAGCGCGGCCGCGGTCAGCGGCAGCTTCTTGAGCCAGCCTTCGCGTAGCGTCAGCACGAAACCGCTGCCTTCGCGCGCCAGCGTGGCGGGCGGCAGGCCGCGGCCGTCGCGCGCACGATGAATGAGAGCGGCGAGCCGCAGGCACACGATCAGCTCCCAGTCGACATGCCCACCATCGAGTGCCGAAATCCGCGCGAGCTTGCCCCGGTGCGCGAGCACGATGCGCGACAGGCGGGCCTGGTCCATGCGCGAAAATCCGGGCATGTCGGCATTCGCCACGATATAGGCGCTGTGCTTGTGATAGCTTGCATGCGCGACCGAAATGCCGATCTCGTGCAGGCGGGCCGCCCATTCGAGAAAGCGCCGGTCGAGATTGTCTTCACTGGTGGTGGCCGGATCCAGACAGGCCAGCAGGTGACAGGCGGTGCGCGCGACCGCATCGGAATGGCTGCGCTCGACCTGGTAGCGCACCATGAACGCATCGACCGTCGCATCGCGCAGGTCGTGATGGTGATAGCGGCCCAAGAGGTCGTAAAGCACGCCCAGCCGCAGCGCGCCTTCCGAGAACACCATGCGCTGCAGTCCGAGTTCCTTGAATACCGCCGACATGATCGCCACGCCGCCCAGAATCACCGGCAGACGGTCGCCTTTCAGCCCGATCAGGTCGAGGCGGTCGAGCGCACCCGCGCGCAACAGGGTCGCCTTCAGCTGTTCCAGGCCGTCGCGGGTGATGCCGCCCGCCGAAAAGCCATTCTGCTCGAGAATCTCGACGATGGCCTTGGCCGAGCCGCTGGAGCCGACCGCCTCCTCCCAACCGGTGGCGCGGTAGGCATGGCCGATCGCCTGCAGCTCCCGCCGCGCGGCGGTTTCGGCGTCCTTGAAGCCGCGCTTGTCGATGCGTCCGTCGGGAAAGTAGTTGAGGCTGTAGCTCACACAGCCCATGTACAGCGACTCAAGCAGCAAGGGCTCGAAGCTCTTGCCGACGATCAACTCGGTAGACCCCCCGCCGATATCGACCACGAGCTGTTGCAGGTGCGGATCGGGCAGGGTATGCGCAACCCCGACGTAGATCAGCCGGGCTTCCTCGCGGCCCGCGATGATCTCGATCGGAAAACCCAGCGCCACTTCCGCCTCGCGCAGGAATTCGGGGGCGTTCTTGGCAACGCGCAGCGTATTGGTTGCGACCGCCCTCACCGAATCGGGGCTGAAGCCGGCGAGGCGTTCATTGAAGCGCCTGAGCGCCAGCAGGCCGCGTTCGCGCGCGGCGGCGTCGAGCACCTTGTCGGGCGAGAGCCCGGCGGCGAGCCGAACCGCGTCCTTCACGCCATCGAGAGGATAGATCTGGTCATTGACGATTTTCCCGACCTGGAGCCGAAAGCTGTTCGATCCCAGATCTATCGCTGCAATCAGTTCATGCTTCATGACAGAGCGCGTGATGCCGCGCGAAGACCAAATTGAGCGGCATTCTATCACCCGCATGCCGCGACACCGCATTCGCGGGCGCCGCGCGATAACGATCGGCAACAATCGCCCACCCGCCTTGCAGCCGCGGTTGTGATGTAATCTCGCCCTCGACAAGAACATGGCATCCGGCTGAAACAGCGGTGACACCTCATCGCGGCCGCGCCTGCCTCCCGGGAGCCCATCGACCATGCCAGACCTCGCACCGCGTTTTCCAACCGAACATTTCCTCAATCGCGAGCTCTCGCTGCTGCAGTTCCAGCGCCGCGTGCTGGCCCAGGCGGCGGACAGTCGCGTGCCGCTGCTGGACCGCCTGCGTTTCCTGTGCATCGTCTCGAGCAATCTCGACGAGTTCTTCGAAATCCGCGTATCCGGCATCAAGGAACAGATTCGCAGCGGCACCCTCACGGCCGGCATCGACGGCCTGGTGCCGGCGGCCTTGCTCGAACGCGTCAGCGTGGATGTGCATGGCATCATCGCCGAACAATACGCGTTGTTGAACGACGAGATCCTGCCCGCGCTCGAGGCGGAGGGCATCGTGTTCTTGCGGCGCGGACGCTGGACCGACGCTCAGCGCGACTGGATTCGCGGCTATTTCGAGCGCGAGGTGAGCCCGGTGCTGACGCCGATCGGTCTCGATCCCGCGCACCCGTTTCCGCGCGTGCTCAACAAGAGCCTCAACTTCGCGATCGAGCTCGAAGGGCGCGACGCCTTCGGGCGGGACTCGGGGGCCGCGATCGTACAGGCGCCGCGCGCCTTGCCGCGCGTGATCCGCTTGCCGCGCGAACTGTGTACCCATCCCTACGAGTTCGTGTTCCTGTCGTCGATCCTGCACTCGCATGTCGAAGCGCTGTTCTCCGGGATGCGGGTCCTGGGCTGCTACCAGTTCCGCGTCACCCGCAATTCGGACATGTTCGTCGACGAGGAGGAAGTCAAGGACTTGCGCGCGTCGCTCAAGGGCGAACTGACCCAGCGCCACTTCGGCGACGCGGTGCGCCTCGAGGTGGCCGACAATTGTTCGGAAGTGACCGAGGCCTTCCTGCTGCAGCACTTCCGCCTCAGCCGCAAGGATCTCTACCGCACGCCGGGCATCGTCAACCTCGTTCGCCTGATGCAGGTGCCCGACTGGGTGGGCCGGCCCGACCTCACCTACCCGCCGTTTCTGCCCGGCACCCCCAAGCCGCTCGACAAGAATCGCGATATCTTCGACGCGATCCGCAAGCAGGACATCCTGCTCCACCACCCCTTCCAGAGCTTTGCGCCGGTCATCGAACTCATCCGCTCCGCGGCCGACGACCCTCAGGTGCTCGCGATCAAGATGACGGTCTATCGCACCGGCACCGATTCGGTGCTCATGGAACATCTCGCGCGCGCCGCGCAGAAGGGCAAGGAGGTGACCGTGGTGCTGGAGCTCATGGCACGCTTCGACGAGGAGGCCAACATCACCTGGGCGAACAAGCTTGAAGAGGTCGGCGTGCATGTCGTCTACGGCGTGTTCGGCTACAAGACCCATGCCAAGCTGTTGATGCTGGTACGCCGCGAGGAAGGTGGCCTGCGCCGCTATTGCCACCTCGGCACCGGCAACTACCATCCGCGCACCACCCGGATGTACACCGACTTCGGGCTGCTCACCTGCAACCCGGAGATCGGCTCCGACGTGGCCGACGTGTTCACCCAGCTCACCGGACTGGGCAAGGCCACCACCCTGATCCACCTGTGGCAGGCCCCGTTCGCGCTGCAAAGGAACGTGGTGGCGGCGATCAACGCCGAGGCCGAGAATGCTCGCGCCGGGCGACGTGCCAAGGTCATCGCCAAGATGAACGCGCTGCTCGAGCCGGAGACCATCGAGGCTTTGTACGCCGCGTCGCAAGCCGGCGTCGAGATCGACCTGATCGTGCGCGGCCCCTGCGCGTTACGCCCCGGGGTGCCGGGCCTGTCGGAGCGGATCCGGGTGCGCTCGATCATCGGCCGCTTTCTCGAGCATCACCGGATTCTGTACTTCTACGCCGACGGTGCCGAAAAAGTGTACCTTTCGAGCGCCGACTGGATGGACCGCAACTTCTTCCGGCGCATCGAGGTCGCCTTCCCGATCCTCGATCCACGCCTCAAGCGGCGCGTCATCCGCGAAGGCCTGCGCGCCTATCTGGCCGACAACGCCCAAGCCTGGGAGATGCTCGCCGACGGGCGGTACAGGCGCAAGACCGCGCGCGGCGTGCGCCGCTCGGCCCAGGGCTTGCTGCAGCGTGAACTCTCGGGCAACAGCTGAAAAGCTCGCGTGCGGCCGCCTTACTTCCGGCGCACGTCGACCACGTCGCGAACCTCGCGCACCAGCGCGAGCGCGCGCTGCACCTGCGAGATACCGCCCACCTCCATCGTGAAGCGCATGCGCGCCCTGCCCTTCTTGGTCAGCGTATTCACCGCGATCACGTTCAGCTTCTCGCGCGAGAGCACCTCGGAGATATCTCGCAGCAAACCTTGCCGATCGATCGCCGACACCTCGATGTCGACCGGGAACAGCGAATGCCGTCCATCGACGATTTCGCCGTTCCACTCGCAATCGACCACGCGCTCGGGATTGGCAGCGGCGATGCGCTGAAAATCCTGGCAGTCGAGGCGGTGCACCGAGACGCCCCGGCCGCGGGTCACGAACCCCTGGATCGCATCGGGCGGCGCCGGCTTGCAGCAGCGCGACAGCGAAGTCAGCAACTTGCCCACGCCGACGATCAATACCTTGCCACCGGTGTCGCCCGAGCGGCTGCGGCCCACCACGACTTCGGGCTCCGCCGCGACGGCATCGTCGGCGCTCGGTTCGCGCAACGCGACCTGCACCGCGCGCGGCCCAACTTCGCCACGACCGGCGGCCACGAACATCGCATCGGCGGACTTGAACCCGAGCTTTTCGGCCAGCCCGTCGATATTGGCCTGGGCGTGGCCCTCGCGCTGCATCTCGCGGGTGACGAAGGCGCGCCCGCGCGACAGCAAGTCCTCTTCCTCGAGCGCACTGAAATACTGCTTGATCTTGTTGCGCGCGCGGCCGGTGGTGACATAGCACTGGCTCGGATTGAGCCAGTCGCGCGAAGGGCCGCCTTCGCGCACCGCGCTGATCTCGACGGTCTGGCCGTTTTCGAGCGGCGTGTTCAGCGTCACCAGGTGGCCGTCGACCTTGGCACCGCGGCAGTGATGACCCAGGTCGGTGTGCAGGCGGTAAGCGAAATCGATTGGGGTAGCGCCGCGCGGCAGGTCGATGACCTGACCCTGCGGCGTCAGCACGTAAATGGTATCGTCGAGCGCGGCCCGCCGGAACTGCTCGACCCAGTCGGCGGTATCGGCGACCTCGTCGCGCCACGACAGCAGGCTTCTGAGCAGCGCGATCTTTTCATCGTAGTCGCCGCCATGCGTGCTGCCTTCCTTGTAGCGCCAGTGCGCGGCCACGCCCAACTCGGCATGGCGATGCATCTCGTGAGTCCGGATCTGCACTTCGAGCGCGCGCCCATCCGAAGCACGCACCGCCGTATGCAGCGACTGGTAGTTGTTTCCCTTGGGGCGGATGATGTAGTCGTCGTACTCCTTCGCGATCGGCTGCCACAGCCGATTGACGATGTCCAGAGCGGTATAGCACTCCTGCACCTTGTTCACCAGGATGCGGACCGCGCGGATGTCGTACACCTGCGAAAAGTCGAGCCCCTTCGAGCGCATCTTGTTGAAGATGCTGAAGATATGCTTGGGCCGGCCATAGACCTCGGCCTTGATGCCCGCTGCGTGCAGCTCGTTCCTGAGCCGCTCGATCGACTGCTGGATGAACTCTTCGCGCTCCGAGCGGCGCTCGTCGAGCATCCGGGCGATGCGCTTGTAGGTCTCGGGCTCGAGGAAGCGGAACGACAAGTCCTCGAGCTCCCACTTGAGCTGCCAGACGCCCAGGCGGTTGGCGAGCGGCGCATAGATGTCGAGGCTTTCGCGCGCGATCTCGAGCAGGGTCTCGGGGGGCTCTTCGGTGAAGAAACGCAAGGTCTGGGTGCGCGAGGCGAGCCGCAGCAACACCACCCGGATGTCCTGGACCATGCCCAGGAGCATCTTGCGCAGCACTTCGGTCTGGGCGCGAATCTCGGGCGCCGTGGCCCTGGAGGTCTTGCGGGTGAGCAGACGCAAACCATTCAAGCGGCGCAGGCCGCTGACGAGCTCGCCCACCGCCGGCGAAAAACGCTTGGCGATGATCTCGGCCGCATCGTCCTGGTACTCGCACACGGAGAACAGCAGCCCGGCGATGCGGGTTTCGGCGTCGAGCTTCAGCGACGCCGCGATCAGCGCCATCCCGAGCGCATGGGTCAGCGCGGACTCGCCGGTGCCCAGCACGTGACCTTCGTAGGCCTCCTCGGCGAGCGCGAGCGCCTCCTCGACCTGTTTGCACTCACCCGCATCCAGCCCCTCGGAAATGAGTTCGAGGGGCGGCGCGGCATCGTGACTCGAAATGGCATGCGTGACGGAAACCATGACCGAATTATCCCACAAGGCGTGGCGATCTTGATGACACTCCGGGTCCGCCCGTCGGCTACCGCACCCGGCGCGATCCCCCTGCCGATGTGCGATCATCCGCTCTCGAACGACCGCCGCTGCCCGCTTTGAGATGAAAAACCGCTTCGCCAATCCTTATGTACTGCTAAGCCTGACCGCCTTGTTCTGGTCGGGCAACATGGTCGTCGGCCGTGGCGTCACCGAATCCGTACCACCGATCGCGCTGGCGTTCTGGCGCTGGTCGCTGGCGCTGGCGCTGATTCTGCCGTTCGCGTTGCCGCACCTGCGCACGCAATGGCCGGCCCTGAAGGCATCCTGGCGCCTGATCGTGGTGCTCGGCATCCTGAGCGTCGGCGGCTACAACACCTTCGCCTACATCGCATTGCAGTACACCACCGCCACCAACGCGACGATGCTCAACTCGTTCATCCCGGTGGCGACCATTGCGCTGGCGTTCGTGTTCCTCGGCAAACGCCTGCGCCCGATCGAGGGGCTGGGCGTGCTCGTATCGCTACTGGGCGTGTTCACGATCGTCGGCAAGGGCAGCATCGACACTTTTCTCGGGCTGAGCCTGAACCGGGGCGACCTGTGGATGCTGGTCGCGGTGCTGACCTGGGGGCTGTATACCGTGGGCCTCCAATGGCGTCCGCAAGGCGTCCATCCAATGCTGCTGCTCGCGGCGCTGACCGTGGTCGGGATCATCGCGCTGGCGCCGTTCTACGCCCATGAGCTGCATGGCGGACGCCACATGACGCTTTCGCCCGCCACCGCGCTTGCGCTGCTTTACGTGGCGGTGTTTCCCAGCTTTCTCGGCTACGTTTTCTACAATGCCGGGATCGCCGCGGTCGGCCCCAGCCGGGGCGCGGTGTTCATCCATCTGATGCCGGTGTTCGGCACGCTGCTCGCCGCGATCTTTCTCGGCGAACGCCCTGACTGGTACCACTTCGTGGGCATTGCGCTGGTGTTCATGGGCATTTTCCTGACCACCCGCAGGGCGCCCCGCTGACACGATGACGATGCTGAACTTTCTCAAACGCGTGACCGGGCTGACCACCGCCGACGGCGCACAGGTCGCGCCCGAACACTGGGCCCGGGTCGAATCCGGCCTGCCCTTCCTCGACTACCTCGACGCGGACGACCGGCCACGCCTGCGCGCGCTGGCGCTGGCATTTCTGGCGACAAAGGAATTCCATGGCGCGAACGAACTCGTGCTCAGCGACGACATGATGCTCACGATCGCGCTGCAGGCCTGTCTGCCGATCCTGAACATCGGGCTCGACGCGTATCGCGGCTGGGTCGGGATCATTGTCTACCCGGGCGACATCCTGGTGCCGCGCAGCGTGCTCGACGACGACGGCGTGGTGCATGAGTTCGCCGACAGCGTGCTTGGCGAGGCCTGGAGCAATGGCCCGGTTTTGCTGGCCTGGAGCGGCGAGCCGGGTTTGCCCGACGGTGTCAACGTGGTGATCCACGAGTTCGCGCACAAGCTCGACATGGCCAATGGCGAAGCGGACGGCTTCCCGCGGTTGCATGCCGACATGTCGCGACAGCGCTGGTCGAGCACCTTTTCGGCAGCGTTCGAGCACTTGTGCGATCAGGTGGACCACGGCGAAGACACGCTGCTCGACCCTTACGCGGCCGAGCATCCTGCCGAGTTCTTTGCGGTGGCCTCCGAGGTGTTCTTCGAAACGCCGGGCGCGCTGCAACACGCCTACCCGGCGGTCTACGAGCAGTTGCGGGCGTTGTATCGGCTCGATCCGGCCGTCGGCGAACGGCGCTTGCATGCCGGGCGGAGCGGCACCGGCGGCGACGTCTCGCAGGGAACATGACCTACCCCGACAGCGCATGCACACCACCAAGCGCCTCCTGATCGTGTACCACACCCAGTCGGGCAATACCGGCCAACTGGCCGCTGCGGCGTTGCGCGGCGCGGCGCGGGTGACCGAAACCGAGACACGCCTGCTGCGCGCCTTCGACGCGGGCACCGACGACCTGCTCGCCTGCGACGGACTGCTGCTCGGCACGCCCGAAAACTTCGGCTACATGTCGGGCGCGCTCAAGGACTTCTTCGATCGCACCTACTATCCGTGCGAAGGCAAGCTCCACGGCCTGCCCTACGCGGTGTTCGTGAGCGCCGGGAACGATGGCACCGGCGCCGTGCGCGAAATCGGGCGCATCGCCGCCGGCTACGGGTGGAAGCTGGCCGGGGAGGCCTTCATCGCGCGCCAGGCGGTCGCCCCCGCCGACCTCGAAGCCTGCGAAGCCCTGGGCGAAGCGATGGCGACCGGCATTGCACTGGGCGTTTTCTGACCGGCAGCGGAACCGCTTCCGCCGGCCGCGTCATTCACTTCGCGCGTACGCGCGTCGCCTCCGCCGACACGCCGCGAAACTGCCGGCTGGCGAACGCCCAGACCATGCGCGACGCATCCGGCCCCTTCTCGTCCGAAAACTGCTGCTTGGCCGCGCCGCCACTCCAGGCGTGGCCGAGTTGCCGAACTTCGACATGCGTCGCGACGACCCGGCGGCCGCACTTGAAATCGGTCACGGTCGTGGGATAACGCTTGCCGCGCTGGACCTCGCGCGGCATCCCGACCCGGGCGCCGGCCGCCTCTGCCCAGATTTCGACCGCCGCCCAGCCGTTGGACGGCGCCACCACCAGGTCGAGATTGCCATGGATCACCATCAAGGGCGGCCATGAACCCATGCTCTCGGGGCTGGCCGGCAGCGCCGCGGTCGGGCGGCGACCCCGCATCGCCCCGAGCGCGCCGACGCCGCTTCGCGCCGTTCCAGGCGGAACCCCCGAATGCATCACCACGGCCTTGAAGCGCTCGGGGTGGCGGCTGACCAGCAGCGCGGCCATGCTCGCACCGGCCGAAAGCCCCGCCACCGCGACCCGTTCCCGATCCACCGGATAGAGAAGACAGGTTTGGTCGATCGCATTCATGATCAACTCCGCCTCGCCATAGGCGCGCCCCGAGCGGGTGTCGAACCAGTTCCAGCAACCCTGGGCGTTGGCGATCCGCTCCTGCTCGGGATAGAGCACGATGAAGCGCTCGCGCGCGGCGATCGCGTTCATCCGGGTGCTCGACGCGAAGCTGTTGGCGTTCTGCCCGCAGCCATGCAGCATCACCAGCAAGGGCAAGCGCTCGCCCGCCGCGACGGCGGGCGGGCGATAGACCCGGAAGCTGCGCGCGCCGGCCGGCCCCATCGCCAGGCCGGCAAGCCAGTCGCCGCTACCCGATGGTTTGGTGAGTTGCGCGATGGCGGGTTTGAGCGCCTTGCGCGCGGCACTGCGTCCAACCTGCAAGGTGTTGCGGGTGAGTGCCGCGAGCCCGCGCGAGAAGGCCTTGGTCAGCGGGGAAGCACGCTTGCGGGCGGCCATTCAGGCGACCGCCAGACGGTGCGAGCATGCAGCCTGGCTGCACCGGCCGCGAACGCGGGCCAAGGGTCGAACGCCGCGAGCCCGGCGCGGGCGGAACTTGATGGGTGGACGGTTCATGGATCGGACTCCGATTCGAATTGCAGCGCGGCCAGGCCCCGCTCGAACGCCCGCCGCCTGCACGACCGCAGGGCCCGGGCAATGCAGCGAGCACACCGCACCGGCACGGACGCTGCAGCGCAGCATCAGCTTACCGAGCAACGCGTCACAATGCCAGGGGCAAGCAGTCGAGCACCATTTCGCCTTTGCGTGTCGAACACTCCCGGTCTAAAGTGGTGAGTGCCGTCATCGGCATGTCACACCCACAATCAGCTCGGAGGTACAAAATGGCGATAACCTGGATCCTAGTAGCCAATGCCAGCCTGGCCAAACTCTACGAGAACATGGGCCCGAACAAGGGTCTCAAGCTGGTGAAGGAACTGCTCCATCCGGAAAGCCGACTCAAGAATTCCGAACTCGTCACCGACCGCTCCGGCAGCCTGTCGTCATCCGGAAATGGTCAGGGTGCCATGGAACCGCACTTTTCGCCGAAAGATCACGAGGCGAAAGTCTTTGCCCAGGAGATTGCCAAGGAGCTTTACATCGGGCGCACACGCAACGCATTCGGGCGCGCGATCGTCGTGGCCCCGCCCGCCTTCATGGGCATGCTCAACGCGGTCATGGACGGCCCGACCGCGCAGATGATCTCCGAGCGCTTCGAAAAAGACTACACCAAGTCACCCGAGCCGCAACTGCGCGAACGGCTCGGAACGTGCATCTTCCTGTAAATACCCGCCGCTGCAGCACTCGCGGCGCGAGGGGCACGCGGATTACCGGCGCGCCCCTCTTCAAGCAACAGCCCGCTCCCTTACCAGCAACACCACCACCTGCGCCGCAATTCCCTCGCCGCGGCCGGTGAAGCCGAGTTTCTCGGTCGTCTTGCCCTTGATGTTGACCGCCGTGCGCGCCATGCCCAAATCGGCAGCGATGTTGGCGGCCATGTCCGGCACATGCGGCAGGATTCGCGGCGCCCGGCATATCACGGTAGCATCCACATTGACCGCGACGTAGCCCTCGGCTCGCACCGCCTGCCAGGCATGCCGAAGCAGCACCCGGCTATCGGCACCGGCATGCGCGGGGTCGGTATCGGGGAACAGCCTGCCGATATCCCCCAGCCCGGCCGCCCCGAGCAGCGCATCGGTGAGCGCATGCAGGAGCACGTCGGCATCCGAGTGCCCCAGCAGCCCGCGCTCGAACGGTATCGACACCCCGCCAATGATCAGTGGCCGGCCCGGAACCAGCGCATGCACGTCGAAACCTTGCCCGATCCTGAATGGAAAACTCATTTCAACCCTCGCGATTCTTCAAAATCCACTCGGCCAGATGCAGATCGAGCGGATAAGTGACTTTCAGATTGGTGGCATCGCCCTCGATCAGGCGCGGATGCAGGCCTGCCGCCTCGATGGCGCTGGCCTCGTCGGTCACCTGGTGGCAACCCTCGAGCGCGCGCCGCAGCATCACGTAGCGAAACATCTGCGGCGTTTGCGCCTGCCACAGCCGGTCGCGCGCGACCGTCGACTCGACATGGCGCCGATCGTCCGCGCGCTTGAGCGTATCGGCCACCGGCACGGCCAGCAGACCGCCGACTTCGTCGTGGGCGAGTTCGTGAATCAGCTTGTCGACATGCCATGGCGCGAGACAGGGTCTGGCCGCGTCATGCACCAGCACCCAGTCGGATTGCACCGCGACATCGGCCAGCGCCCGCAGCCCGCCGAGCACGCTGTCGGCGCGGGTCGCCCCACCGCAGAACAGCGGCACCAGCTTGGCGCCCAGACTCGACCAGTCATGCTTGCGCCATTCCTGGTCGTCGAGCGACAACACCACGAACACCTTGTCGATCTCGGGCGCGGCACACAGGACCGCAAGCGCATGATGGATGAGGGGCCGGCCCAACAGCGCAAGATACTGTTTGGGCCTCTCGGACCCCATGCGGCTACCGCTTCCGGCAGCCGGAACGATGGCGAAATGGCGTGGCTGGAATGTCTTCATGGCGCGATTCTACCCACGGACGGCACGATCCGGCCGAAGGGCTATAATTTGGTCGCGCATTCGCTTCGGCCGACCCCCGGCCGCAGACTCGCGTTCGCTACGACCCGGGCGGCTTGCAGACGTCCGAACCGGAGAGATCCTCGTATGGCTTCAGCTTCGATCCGACGCGCCGCGGCAGCAGGCTTCTTTTACCCGGATGACCCACGCGTGCTCCACACCCAGGTCGCCGAGATGCTCGCCCTCGCGCTCCCGCCCGAACCGGGTGGGGCGCCCAAGGCGCTGGTCGTGCCGCATGCCGGCTACCTCTATTCGGGCCCGGTGGCGGCAAGCGCATACGCGCTGCTCGAACGGATTCGCCACCAGATCTCGCGCGTGGTCGTGATCGGCCCCGCGCACCGGATGGCCGTGCGCGGTTTCGCGCTGGCGGCGGCCCAGGCATTCGCCACGCCGCTGGGCGAGGTCCCGGTGAGCCGGCGCGACTGGCAAGCCCTGCAGGCGCGGCCGGACGTCGTCGTGGACGACGCCCCGCACGCCGACGAGCACTGCCTGGAAGTGCAACTGCCGTTCCTGCAAAGCGTTCTCGACAAGTTCGAAATCGTTCCGATACTGGTGGGCGGCGCGCCGGCCGACGCGGTCGTCGAGGTGCTCGAAGCATTGTGGGGAGGCGAAGAGACGCTGATCGTGATCAGTTCGGACCTGTCCCACTACACCCCGTACGAGTACGCACGCCTGGCCGATCGCGCCACGATCGGCCAGATACTCAAGGGCGCGCCGCCGCTCATGCGCGAGCAGGCCTGCGGCGCGGCCGCGCTCAACGGCATGATGTTGCTGGCGGCGCGGCGCGGCCTCGAACCGCAACTGCTCGACCTGCGCAACTCCGGCGACACCGCGGGCGACCGCAACAGCGTCGTCGGCTATTCAAGCCTCGCCTTTTCGGAACCCGCCCTTCATGCCGGAAACCTTGCCCACTGAACTCGGCGCCACGCTGCCCGCGCTGGCCCGCCGCGCGATCGAGCGACATCTTGCCGGCAGCGAACGCCTCGTCCCTGGCGACGATCCACGCCTCAGGGCGCGCGGTGCGTCCTTCGTCACCCTCGACAAGGCGGGCGAGTTGCGCGGCTGCATGGGCAGCACCCGCCCGCAGCGTCCGCTGGGTGAAGACCTGGTCGCCAATGCGATCTCGGCGGCGACCGCCGACCCCCGCTTTCCGCCGGTCGATGCCGCCGAACTGGCTGGCCTGCGGATCGAGGTATCGGTGCTGTCGGCGCCCGAGTTCATCGATTTCGCCGACGAACGCGCGTTGTGCGAGTCGCTTCGCCCGGGCGTCGACGGCTTGATCCTGTTCGCCGGCTGCCGCAATGCGACCTTCCTGCCACAGGTCTGGGAACAACTGCCCGACCCGGCCATGTTTTTCGCCGCACTGAAGCAGAAGGCTGGGCTTGCGCCCGATCGGCCGGCGCGCAACCTGATGGCGGCGCGCTATACGGTCGACACCTGGTCGGAATCCGGCTGAGCGCGTGGCTCTGGGGCCACCGGTGAATACGATGGCCTCTCCAGCCCCGATACTGACATATGCACGGCGACGGCCGCAGCCAGTGCTCCGGTTGCGCTCCATCGCCGCCGCCGAATGGCCCGGCTTGCCGCACCGCGGACGGTGTGAGACGCTCGCTGCATACGGGGAACCGACCCAAACCGGAAACCGAACCGACGTGAAACTTCGAAACACCATTCTGAGCATTCCGGCCGCAAGCGCATGGCTGGACGCGCGCCTGTCGCACGCGCCCGATCTGGCGGGGCTGATCGTCATCCTCAAGCCGGGCGCGGTCCTCGATTCCGAAGCACGCGAAGCGTATATCGCCGGTGCAGTCCAGCGGGTCGGCTACGCGACGCTGCTGGTCGATCTGCTCACCCACCATGAAGAAGCCCGCGACCCCGATGCGCGCTACAACGTGCCGCAACTCGCCAATCGCGTTCTGGCGGTGGCAGCCTGGATCGCCCACCAGGCGCCGCTGCAAGGCCTGCCGATCGGCCTGATCGCGCTCGACACCGCGTGCGGCGCCGCCGTGCGGGCAGCCTGGAAGGCACCGGACGTGTTCTCCGCCCTGGTCTGTCGTGGCGGCCGCCCCGATCTGGCCGGCGCCACCCCGCTGTCGGCCTTGAGCGTGCCGCTGTGCATGATCATCGGCGGGCAGGACCCCGGGCGGGCGATCGTCACCCGCGCCTACGAACTGATCACGGCACGCAAGGCGTGGCACGAAGTGCCGGACGCGAGCGATCTCTTCATCGAGCCCGGTACACTCGACAGCTTTTGCCAGCTCGCGAGCGCGTGGTTCAAGGCCGAACTGCCGCCACCCGTGCTGCCTGTGGCACAGGCGGCCGACCCGGGCCCCGCAACCGCCGATCCGGACGGGTCCGGGCGCGACTGAAACCGCCCGACCGCTATTCGGCCTGCCCCAGCCTGCACTTGGCTTCCGCCTCGTTCTCGTAGATCCGCGGCGCCAGCTTGCAGCGCTCGAGCGCCTCACCCAGGCGCATGCGCAGAAAGCTGTTGCTGGTATAACGGGTGACGTCGAGGTAGTGGCGATCCATCAGCGCCTTGACCATGCCGATGTAGTCGTCGACCAACTCCGGCACGATCGAGAAACGGTCGTAATTGACGATTGCATTGACCTTGTGGCCGACCGCCCCGAGCCGCGCGTCGACCGCGCGCCCGACCCGCTCGATGTCGTCGACGGTACGGATATTGACACCCGCAAAATCCACGAAGAACTGGTTCTTGTCCGGGTCGTAGAACAGGCGCTCCTCGAGCGGCCGCTCCAGCAGGTTCACCCGCAGACCCATCGGTTCGTCGCGAAAGATGCGCGCATCCATCTGGCGCAGTGGCATGCGCATGAGCGGCGCGAAATCCATCCGGTCGAGAATGTCCCGTTGCAGATCGACACCGGGCGCGATCTCGACCAGTTCCAGTCCCTCGGCGGCCAGCCGGAACACGCAGCGCTCGGTCACATAAAGAACGTTCTTGCCCCACTTCGCGGCCTGCGAGCCGCTGAAGGTGCGATGCTCGACCTCGGCGACGAATTTCCTGGCTTTGCCGTCGCGGATGATGCGCAGCCTGCCCTCCTCCAGCGCGATCTCCTGATCGCCCGCGGTAAACGTGCCGACGAACACGACGTTCTTCGCATTCTGCGAAATGTTGATGAACCCGCCCGCCCCGGCTAGGCGCGGACCGAACTTGGACACGTTCAGGTTGCCTTCGCGATCGGCCTGCGCCAGGCCGAGAATGGCGATGTCCAGCCCGCCGCCGTCGTAGAAGTCGAACTGGCTCGGCTGGTCGATGATCGCCTGGGTGTTGGTCGCGGCACCGAAGTTCAGGCCGCCGGCCGGGATGCCGCCGATCACACCCGGTTCGGCGGTGAGCGTGAGCAGGTCGATGATCTGCTCCTCGTTGGCGACATCGGCCACCCCTTCCGGCATGCCGATGCCCAGATTGACCACCGCGTTGGCCCGCAGCTCGAGCGCCGCCCGGCGGGCGATGACCTTGCGTTCGCTCATGTGCATTTTTGCGAGCGCCGACGTCGGCACCCGGATCTCACCCGAAAAGGCCGGGTTGTACTGCTCGATGAAAGTCTGCATGTGGTACTCGGGTTTTTCCGCGACCACCACGCAATCGACCAGCACACCCGGGATCTTGACCTGGCGCGCATTGAGCGTGCCCCGCTCGGCCACGCGTTCGACCTGGGCGATCACGATCCCCCCCGAATTGCGCGCGGCCATCGCGATCGCCCGCGCTTCGAGCGTCAGCGCCTCCTTTTCCATCGTGATGTTGCCTTCCGGATCGGCCGTGGTACCACGAATGATGCCGACATGGATCGGGAACGCCTTGTAGAACAGGTACTCCTCGCCGTCGATCTCGATGACCCGCACCAGCTCGGTGCTCGTTCTCGGGTTGAGCTTGCCGCCGCCGAAACGCGGATCGACGAAAGTGCCCAGGCCGACCCGGGTCAGCGTGCCCGGCTTGCCGGCCGCGATGTCGCGGAAAAGATGCGCGATCACGCCCTGGGGCAGGTTGTAGGCTTCGATGCGATCGGCCACCGCCAGCCTTTGCAGCTTTGGCACCAGCCCCCAGTGGCCACCGATCACCCGGCTGATCAGGCCTTCGTGCCCCAGATGGTTGAGCCCCCGGTCCTTGCCGTCGCCCTGTCCGGCCGCATAGACGAGGGTCAGATCGCGCGGCCGCCCCAGCCCGCCGACATCGGTCTCCTCCCCTTCGAGAAATCGTCGTTCCAGCGCAATCGCGATGTTCTCGGCGAAACCGATGCCGACGAAACCGCCGGTCGCGATCGTGTCACCATCGCGGATCAGGCGCACGGCCTCCTTGGCCGAGACGATCTTGCCGGTATCCGTGGCACGCAGGAGCGCCGTGATGGGGTGGCGGTTGGTCGACATGTTGCGGTTCTCCTGCACCGGACGGGATGCGCCTTCGCACCGTCGAGCAAATTGATCGGGCATTGCTGAATCGAGGCCCGAGCATAAACGCGGGGTACGCCGAATGTCAGTAGGGAAAACCTGCCCCCGCCGCCAGGCGTTCGATCGCTCGCGCATGCCATGGCAAGCTGCCGCCCGCGGCACCCGGCAGACTCCTACGCGTCATCACCGGCGCGCGCGGACGGAGCCAGCGTATCCAGCCAGTCGAGCAGCGACTGGGCGGCCTGAGGCCATTGCGGATCGAGGATCAGCATGTGGCCTGCGCCGTCGACGACGACGCTGCGGGCCTGCCAGATCGCCGCGGTGAAATGCAGCATCGAGGCGGGAAACACCGCGTCTGCGCTGCCGCTCATCGCCAGGGCCGGAATACGGAGGCGGCTCGACACACGGCGAAAAGGCAGCGTGGCCATTTCGGCGACGGCCTGATCGGATTCCTCACCGATCAGCGGCATGAAGCGTTCAATTTCGTCCGGGCGCACTGCGGGCGAAAAGTAGGCACTCGTCATCACCTGCAGCGTCGCCGGCGTGAGGGTTTTATTCACCGCATTCGGCAACTCTTCGAAGAAACCCGGCACCTGCACCGCGAGCCGGGCGGCGGAACCGCCGGTGCCGGTCGGCGGGACCGGCGCGAGCAGCGCGACCGCCACCGCACCCGCGTCGGCGCGCGACAGATAACGATCGATGACCACCGTACCCATCGAGTGCCCGATCAGCACCGCCGCCTGGTCGAGGTCGGCCAGCGCGCGCGCAAGATCATCGGCGTAGTCGTCGAGGCCGAACCCGTGCAGCTGTTCGCGACCGCCGCTATCGCCATGGCCTGGCAGGTCGATCGCATAACAGTCGTAGCCCTGGGCATTGAAGAAGGGAATGAAGTTGAGCTGCCAGCTGCCGGCGTGGGTGTAGCCCCCGTGCACGAAAAACAGCGGCGGGCGGCGAGTCGGTCGAGGGGCGGGATGAGTGTGGATGGCGAGGCGTACGCGGGTCATGGGTCGGGAACACGATCAGGGAAATGCCCGCTATCGTCCTCCAAACAGGCCTTCCTGCCAAGATGCTGTGCTGCAACATCAAGTATAGAAAACTCAGCACCCTTCATTCAGCACCCTTCATTATTGGTAACAGCGCTCGGGCACCCTACTCGATGCACGTGACGAAAACGATCAAGTCTGCAAAAACGACTGTGGGCCACCGCTCGGCTTGACGGTCTTCTCCAAAAGGCCAACCCAGACGACTCCTTCTGCGCCAAAAAGAAAATCCAGCACGGGGATAACGAGCTTGTCGATCGAACTCCCACCAAAATGCGAAAACACCTCCCATCCCCGTCGCTCGTAGGCTGTCGCGAACCCGAACTCCGCATAGACGTCCTTGAGCAGTTGAAGATTCAACGGCGCTTCGTCCGGCATTGGCGCGAGCTGTACATATTGCTCAAACTTGGGCAGGGATGTTCTGTTCCACCATTGAATTGCCTTCGGCTCAGTTCGTGGTGTGGCCACCGGCTCAGCCAGAAGAATCCTCCCGTCCGGTTCAAGCAGGCGCATCAAGTTTGAAAACACGAACTGCAGCTGATCTGCCCGGAGATGGTGCAGAAAACCTACACACGTAATCAGGTCAAATCGGTCGTCGCATTTTCCAACGAAACCCAGTGCATCAGTCACTTCAAACCGCAGATCGCTCTTTACTCCAGCAGTATTGCGCCTCGCCTGTTCCAACATCCCCCTGGAGTGATCCACGAGCATCACGCGATCGTATCCGCGGCCGAAACGAATGGCCATATGCCCCGTCCCTGCACCGAGATCAAGCATTGATCTGCCGCGGGCCGGCAGTCGCTTGGCGACCCTCTTGAAGATAACGTCATTGAGGGTTTGTCTCGGATCGACGATAAGTTCATCGTATTTTGGTGCGACGATGTCGTGATGCATCCTGTCGAGTTCGGCATGCTCATCATCGTGCTTGGTCATATATCCGGTTCCAGTGGCAATCCCTCGGCGCAGCCGAGACTATCGTTTATGGGTCGTGCAAGACAACCATCTGAGAATGCTAACGCGACCCCTACCTGTCTGTCATCACCCGCGAACCAGCCCGCTTCGGCGGCATCACTGCCACCATATGACATGGCCCGGCGTCAGGTACTCGCGCTGGTTCCCGGCTGAACGCAGGCTTGCAGTTGCCGTGCTGGATCTGGCACCCGCCATATTTGGGGTTCTCTATGCAGGCAGACGATCGCCTATAATCGCGCTCTTCCCAAACCGCCTTCACACAAGAGGCCGACTCTGCCGATGCCTCAAACTTTCGCGCCGCTGATTCAACAGATTTCCGACCTCCCGCGCGCGCGCGCCGGGCATCGCATCGATTTGCCCACGCTCGTCGGCTCGTCAGACTCGCTGGCGGTCGCACAACTTGCGGCGGGCACGACCCGCCTCTTGCTCATCACCGCCAACCCGCTCGATGCGCAGCGCATGCAGGCCGAACTCGCATGGCTTGCGCCGAACCTGCGCACACATTTGCTGCCCGACTGGGAAACCTTGCCCTACGACAGTTTTTCGCCCCATCAGGACTTGATCTCGGAGCGCCTGTCCACACTGTATGCGCTCGGGCGGGGGGAGGCGGACGTGGTGCTGGTGCCGGCATCGACTGCGCTTTACCGGATGGCGCCACCCTCGTTCCTGGCGGCCTACACATTCTTCCTGAAGCAGGGTGCGCGGCTGGATGTCGAGCAGTTGCGTACCCAGATGGCCACGGCGGGCTATGCCCATGTGACCCAGGTCGTGAGCCCGGGCGAGTTCTCGGTGCGTGGCGGCCTGGTCGACCTGTTTCCCATGGGCGCCGCGCTGCCGTTCCGGATCGATTTGTTCGACGACGAGGTCGAGAGCATCAAGACCTTCGACCCCGATACCCAGCGCACGGTCTTTCCGGTCCCCGAGATCCGCCTGCTGCCGGCGCGCGAGTTTCCGCTCGACGCCGCCGGGCGTACCCATTTTCGCAGTCGCTTCCGCGAGGAATTCGAAGGCGATCCGTCGCGAGTCGCGCTCTACAAGGATGTTTCGAACGGCATCGCTCCCGCGGGCATCGAGTACTTCCTGCCCCTGTTTTTCGAGCGTACCGCGACCCTGTTCGACTACCTGCCGACCGACGCCACGGTGGTGCTGCATCACGACGTGCCGGCCGCGATCGAGGAGTTCTGGCGCGATACCAGCGCGCGTCATGATCTGCTCAAGGGTGACCGCACACGTCCGGTGCTGCCGCCCGAGAAACTGTTTCTCGACCAGGAGGATTTTTTCGTCGCGCTGAAGACACGGGTGCGCTATCAGCTCGACACGGCCGGCACGACCGACCCCATCGCCGGCGCAGCCGCCCGACCCGTGCCGGATGTCTCGGTCGACCGCAAGGCCACCGATCCGCTGCACAAGCTCAAGGCCCTGCTCGACGGCGATTGGGTACGGGCCGGCGGCCGGATCCTGCTGCTCGCCGAATCGGCCGGACGTCGCGAGACGATGGCGGAGTATCTTGCGGAATATGGGCTCAAGCCGGCCGCGAGCGCCGATTTCGCTGCGTTCATGAATGGCGGTGCGGCCTTCGCCCTCGGGATCGGCCCCCTGTCGACCGGTTTCATACTGCCCGGCGCGAATCTCGCGATCCTGACCGAGGCCGAACTCTACGCCGCGACCGCGCGCACCCGCAGCCGCCGCGACAACCGCAAGGCGGCGACCGTCGAAGGCTGGCTGCGCGACCTGTCGGAGCTGCGCCCCGGTGATCCGGTCGTGCATGCGGCCCATGGCATCGGACGCTATCTCGGCCTGCTGCACATGGACCTCGGCGAAGGCGACACCGAGTTCCTCCATCTCGAGTACGCCAACGGCGACAAGCTGTATGTGCCGGTGTCGCAACTGCACGTGATCACCCGCTACGCCGGCGCCGATCCCGAGTCGATCGGCCTGCACAAGCTCGGCAGCGGCCAATGGGAGAAGGCGAAGAAGAAGGCCGCGATGCAGGTGCGCGACACCGCCGCCGAACTGCTCGCGCTGTATGCCCAGCGTGCGGCCCGGCCCGGCCATCGTTTCGATTTCAAGCAGCACGATCTCGAAGCCTTCGCCGAGTCCTTCGGTTTCGAGACCACCCCCGACCAACAGGCAGCGATCGACGCGGTGGTCGCCGACATGAAGTCGGGACGGCCCATGGACCGCCTGGTGTGTGGCGACGTCGGCTTCGGCAAGACCGAGGTCGCATTGCGGGCGGCATTCGTCGCCGTCGCCGACGGCAAGCAGGTGGTGGTGCTGACCCCGACCACGCTGCTGGCCGAGCAGCATTACCAGACCTTCGCCGACCGCTTCGCCGACTGGCCGGTGAAGGTCGCCGAGCTGTCGCGCTTCAAATCCGCCAAGGAGCAGGCCGACGCCCTCAAGCTGTTGAGCGAAGGCAAGGTGGACATCATCATCGGCACCCACCGCCTGCTGCAGAAAGACGTCCGCTTCAAGCGTCTCGGCCTGGTGATCATCGACGAGGAACATCGCTTCGGGGTGCGTCAGAAGGAAGCGCTCAAGACCTTGAGGAGCGAAGTCGACATCCTCACCCTCACCGCGACCCCGATTCCGCGCACCCTGGGTCTCGCGCTCGAGGGCCTGCGCGAGTTCTCGGTGATCGCGACACCACCGCAGAAACGGCTCGCGATCAAAACCTTCGTGCACGGCTTCAGCAAGGGCATCGTGCGCGAGGCGGTGCTGCGCGAGTTCAAGCGCGGCGGGCAGGTGTTCTTCCTCTACAACGAGGTCGACACCATCGAAAACATGCGCGACACCCTGGCCGAGCTGCTGCCGGAAGCCCGCATCGCGATCGGGCACGGCCAGCTTCCCGAGCGCGAGCTCGAACGGGTGATGCGCGAGTTCACCCAGCAGCGCGCCAACCTGCTGTTGTGCACCACCATCATCGAAACCGGCATCGACATTCCGAGCGCCAATACCATCATCATCCACCGTGCCGACCGTTTCGGCCTGGCCCAGTTGCACCAGCTCCGCGGCCGGGTCGGGCGCAGCCATCACCAGGCCTACGCCTATCTGCTGACCGACGCGCACGCGAAGCCTTCGGCGCTGGCGGTGAAGCGCCTCGAGGCGATCACGATGATGGAAGACCTGGGTTCGGGCTTCTATCTCGCGATGCACGATCTCGAGATTCGCGGCGCGGGCGAAGTGCTGGGCGAGAACCAGTCGGGCGAAATCCAGCAGGTCGGGTTCTCGCTGTACACCGAAATGCTCAAGCGCGCGGTGCGCGACCTGCAGGCGGGACGCGAGCCGGATCTGTCGCAACCGCTGGAAATCGTCTCCGAAATCAACCTGCACACGCCGGCGCTGTTGCCGAGCGCCTACTGCCCCGACGTGCAGGAGCGTCTCACGCTCTACAAACGTCTCGCGAACTGCGAAACCGAGAGCGAGTTGCGCGACCTGCAGGAGGAACTCATCGACCGCTTCGGCGAACTCCCGCCCCAGACCCAGGCCTTGCTCGAATCCCATCGCCTGCGGGTATTGATGCGCCCTCACGGCGTGCTCAAGCTCGACGCATCGAGCACCCAGATCACCGCCCAATTCAGCCCCGACGCACCGATCGATCCGGCGCGCATCATCATGCTGATCCAGAAGGATCGCAACGTCCGGATGTCGGGGCCGGACAAGCTCGTGCGCAAGATCGAGGCCGACGACCTCAAGCAGCGCACCCAACTGGTGAAGGACCTGCTCGCGGCGGTCAGCGTCGCGCCCTGATGGCCTTCCCGGGCGCCCGGCGGCGCCCGGTCACGGGCGGCGGTGCGCACCGTTTTGGACGCCACGGGGTTAAAATGAGCGTCCGTCCGACCAATACAGAGCGAGAATGGCAATGTCCGTCGCCCAAACCGAAAACCTCAATATTCTCGCCGCCGACCACATGCCCTCACCCGAGGAGGTCAAGGCCGCGGTTCCGCTCACCGACGCCGCCGCGGCGACCGTCCTCAAGGGCCGTCGCGCACTCGTAGACATCCTCGACCGCAGGGATCCGCGCCTGTTCATCGTGGTCGGCCCGTGCTCGATTCACGACCCGGTCGCGGGGCTCGACTATGCGCGCCGCCTGAAAGGCCTCGCCGACGAAGTCGCCGATACCCTGGTGCTGGTGATGCGGGTCTATTTCGAGAAGCCGCGCACCTCGGTCGGCTGGAAAGGCTTCATCAACGATCCGCACATGGATGACTCGTTCAAGATCGACGAGGGCATGCACCGCGCCCGCAGCTTCCTGCGCGACGTATGCGAGATCGGGCTGCCGACCGCCACCGAGGCGCTCGATCCGATCGCGCCGCAATACTACGGCGACCTCATCTCGTGGACCGCGATCGGTGCCCGCACCTCGGAATCGCAGACCCATCGCGAGATGTCTTCGGGCCTGTCGACCCCGGTGGGTTTCAAGAACGCCACCGACGGCGACATGGATGTCGCGATCAACGCGATCCTGTCGGCTTCGCATCCGCACAGTTTTCTCGGCATCAATGGCCGTGGCCAGTCGGCGATCCTGCGCACCCGCGGCAACCCCTACGGCCACGTGGTGCTGCGCGGCGGCGGCGGGCGTCCCAACTACGATTCGGTATCGATCTCGCTCGCCGAACAGGCACTCGCCAAGGCCAAGCTCGCGCCCAATGTCGTGGTCGATTGCTCGCATGCGAACTCATGGAAGAAGCCCGAACTCCAGCCGCTGGTGATGAAGGATGTGATTCACCAGATACGCGAGGGCAACCAGTCCGTGGTCGGCATGATGATCGAGAGCTTCATCGAAGCCGGCAACCAGTCGATTCCGAAGGATTTGTCGCAGCTCAAGTACGGCTGTTCGGTCACCGACGGCTGCGTGGGCTGGGACACCACGGTCGGCATGATCCGCGATGCGCATGCGATCCTGAGCGAGATCCGGCCGGCCAGGAGTCGCGCTGCATGAATCTCGTCGTACAGGGCGACGACGTCGACACGATCGCGCTGAAAAGCCTCGCCCGGGCGGTTGGCACCAGCGACATCCGCCAGATCCACCCCCAGGCCTTCCGGCTCCATGGCGCGTCGGCGAGCGACGACGTCGCGTCGATCTGCGCGGGCGCCAGGCTCGACTTCGCCTGGATCCCCGACGGCCTGAAGCTCGCGGATTTCGGCCTGTTCGTCACCGACATGGACTCCACCCTGATCGACATCGAGTGCATCGACGAGATCGCCGACATGCAGGGGCTCAAGGCAGAGGTCGCGGCGATCACCGAAGCGTCGATGCGCGGCGAGATCGATTTCGGCGAATCGCTCACCCGGCGGGTGGCGCTGCTCGAGGGCCTCAGCGAAAACGCGCTGGCCAGCGTGTACGAACAGCGGCTGCGCTTGAACCCCGGTGCGGAACGCCTGCTGCGCGGGCTCAAGGCAGCCGGCATTCATACCATGCTGGTATCGGGCGGATTCACCTACTTCACCGACAGGCTGCGCGAGCGCCTGGGTTTCGACCAGGCCTGCGCAAACGCGCTCGAAGTGCGCGACGGCCATCTCACCGGGCGCATCGACGGACCGATGATCGATGCGCAGGCGAAGGCGACGCAGTTGCGCCGCGTGCGCGACAGCCTCGGGCTGAACAGCGCTCAGGTCATCGCGGCCGGCGACGGCGCCAATGACATCCCGATGTTCGAGGCCGCCGGCTTCAGCGTCGCCTTTCGCGCCAAGCCGGTCTTGCGCAAGGTATCGAGCTGCTGCTTCGACCATGTCGGCCTGGACGGAATCCTGAGCCTGTTCGAATGAGGCGCCACGGTGTCCGCCCCGCGGCGAACACCGTCCGGCACCGAATCCACTCGCGCCCGGTCCGGGCACCCCGCTCCATCTCACGCAGGCGCCGCCCCTGCGGCCAACGCGCAAGTGTGACTTTTTTCACGGTCAGCGCGTGCGCTGTTTCATCGTTCGGCCCCACCTGAAAACTTAATCTGCAATCGCACGCACAGCCTCACGCACCTGCGCTGCGACAGCACCCTCAACCTTCAGGAGAGCCATCATGACAAACAATACCCACGACCCGCTCACCATCCGCGCCGACCGCATCGACGACATGGTCGCCCAGAGCCGCGCCCGGGCGCTCGAGGCCCGCGAGCGGGTGACCGAGCTCACCCCGGAAGAAATCGAACAGGTCGGTGGCGGCGCCATCGTCCTGCGCGACTACTTTCCGTACGGCATCATCGAGCGCCGCCTGGCGGACCAGTTCCTGTCCAAGCCGATCATCGACCAGCGCCTGACCGGCGCAGCCATGACGCTCAAGTTCTGACGAGCGGATCATGGCCCGCGCGCCCGACCTCATGTGCCCCAGCGCCGACCCCGGCAGCTACGGGGCGAGCTTGTTCGGACTGATCGTCGGGACGCCGGAAAGGCCGGAAACGGCCTATCTGGACACGGCCCAGGCGGTCACGCCCGAACTCCTGGCGCTCGCCGAACCGGCCAGCCCGACCGAGATGTTCCGCTTCGCCTCGCGCTGCATCGCCAGGGCGTGCGGCCATTTCGATCACGACCGCGAGATGTGCCGCTTCGGCGAGAAAACGGTGCGCATGGCGCCGGTGGTGGTGAATCAGCTACCCACCTGCGCGATCAGGGCATCCTGCCGATGGTGGCACCAGCATGCCGAAGCCGCGTGCCTGCGCTGTCCGCAGGTCGTGCGCACTTGCTTCAATGCCGACTCGCCGGTCCGGCAGGCGGCCGACCCGCGGATCTTCTGATGCCGGGGCGGTACCACCGTTTCACACCGGACGCATCGTTCGCCACGAATGGCGTCCGGCATCGCAAACCTGCACGCGATGCCGGACGTTCATCAACGCGGGAGGAAGAATCATGACCAGACCCCTGTTTCGCGCCGAAGCGCTCGAGGCGAACAGGAACGGCTTGCAGGGTGGCGTTCTGATCGCGACGCCGCCGTCGGTCCGGCTCCTGGTGTTTGCCGCCGTGCTCGCCGCCGCGCTCGTCGTCGCCTACGGTTTCTGGGGGGAATACACGCGCAAGGCGCATGTCAGCGGCTTCCTGGTGCCGACCCAGGGCCTGATCCGGGTCCACGCGCCGCAGGTCGGGACCGTCATCGAACGCGCCGTCGACGAAGGCCGCCAGGTTCGACGCGGTGACGTATTGCTGCGGGTCACCAGCGAACGCGCGACCGCCCATGCCGAGGGCGCCCATGCCGCCGCGCTGGCCCAACTCGAACGGCGCCGCGACAATCTCCGGGCAGTGATCGCGAACCAGACCGCGGCCGACCGGTTGGCGCTCGATGCGCTCGCGGCGCGCATCCGCAGCCTCGAATCCGAGCTCGAACAGGCCGGTGCCCAGCAGGCCCTCCAGGGCAGGCGGGTCGCGAGCGCCGCGCGAAGCCTCGAGCGTTACGGTGAACTGGTGAAAGCCGGGTTCGTTTCCGAGGCAACGATTCAGCTCCGGCAAGACGAGTTGCTCGACCAGCAAAGCCTGCTCGCCGGCCACGTCCGCGGGCTCACGGCGCTGGCGCGCGAGCTCGACGAGGCGCGCGCCGCACTCGATTCGACACGCATGCGCCAGCCGAACACCCTGGCCGCGCTCGAGCGCGAAGCCCTCGAAATCGAACAGCAACTGGCCGAAGGCGAGGCCCGGCGCGAAGTGCTCGTGACCGCACCGGCCGATGGCACGATTACCTCGGTGCTGACCGATGTCGGCCAACGCGTCGATCCCGAAACACCGCTGTTGAGCATTCTTCCGCACGGCGCCACCCTCGAGGCGACCCTGCTGGTCCCCACCCGCGCCGCCGGTTTCATTCACACCGGCCAGATCGTCGCGCTGAGGTACCAGGCGTTTCCCTACCAGCGCTTCGGCCATCATGAAGGCGAAGTGGTGGCGATCGGCCGCGCCCCGATCCAGCCGGGCGAGGTGCGCCTGCCGGCGATGGTGACCGAACCCGCCTACCCGGTTACCGTGCGGATCGCAGCACAGGCGGTGTACGCCCATGGACAGGCGCTCGCGCTGCAGCCGGGCATGCTGCTCGACGCCGATGTGCGCATCGATCGGCGGCGCCTGATCGAGTGGCTGTTCGATCCGGTGCTGGCGATCGCGCGGCGGGTGTGACGGACGGCCGGGCCATGCATCTCGACCTCTCCCTGTTTTCGTCGAAGCGCACGCCGGTCGTGATGCAGTCCGAGGCGGCCGAGTGCGGTCTCGCGTGCCTCGCGATGGTCGCGGCCCATCACGGCCATCGGGTCGAATTGCGCAGCCTGCGCAACCGGCATTCGATCTCGCTGCGCGGCGCCAGCCTCGCCGAGTTGATGCGCCTCGCGGCCGAGCTGCGCCTCGACACCCGGCCGCTGCGGGTCGAGCTCGAGCATCTTGCGCATCTCAGGTTGCCGTGCCTGCTGCACTGGGACCTCAATCATTTCGTGGTGCTGGTGCGCGTGCACCACGACGGCGTGACCATCCACGACCCGGCCTGCGGACGCCGCCGCCTGTCGCTGGCCGAGGTTTCGAAGGCGTTCAGCGGCGTCGCGCTGGAACTGAATCCCGCGGCCGACTTCGAGCTCAAATCCGAAACGAGCGGGCTGAAACTGCATACCCTGATAGGCCGCCTGCCCGGCCTCGCCGGCACGCTGCTGCAGGCACTGGCGCTGGCGCTGGTCTTGCAGCTGTTGTTGCTGATCGGACCGTTCTACATGCAGTGGGTCGTCGACCACGCGCTGGTGGCCGAGGACCGCGACCTCGTCACCGTGCTCGGTGTCGGGTTCCTGCTGCTGGCGTTGCTGCAGGTCGGTGTGACCGCGCTGCGCGGCTGGGTCTTGATGGTGCTCGGCACCAGCCTCAACCTGCAACTGGTGACCAGGCTGTTCCGCCATCTGGTGCGCTTGCCGATGGCCTGGTTCGAGAAACGCCACATGGGCGACGTGGTATCGCGTTTCGAGTCGGTGAACGTGATCCAGCGCACCCTGACGAGCGGCTTTCTCGAAGCGCTGATCGACGGACTGATGGTGGTCGTGACGCTGATCATGATGCTGATCTATAGCATTCAACTCACCCTGGTCGTACTCGCCGCGGCCGCGCTCTACGCAGTCCTGCGCCTGCTCCTGAATCGACCAATGCGCCTCGCAACCGAGGAACACATCGTACGCGGCGCGCGCCAGCACAGCCACTTTCTGGAGACGCTGCGCGGCATGCAGACCGTGCGCCTGTTCGGGCATGAGACACCGCGCGGCGCGCGCTGGCAAAACCTAACCGTAGACGCGTTCAACGCCGGAATCCGGACCGAGCGCCTGGGCATTCTGTACACCAGCCTCAACGGCATGCTGTTCGGCATCGAGAGCGTGGTCACGATCTGGCTGGGTGCGCGCCTGGTGCTCGACGCGGCAACGGGCCCGGCGTTCACGGTCGGCATGTTGTTCGCGTTCATCGCCTACAAGACCCAGTTCGTGCAGCGCTTCGCCGGCCTGCTCGAAAAGCTGATCGAGTTCCGCTTGCTCGGTCTGCATGTCGACCGGATCGCCGATATCGCGCTGGTCGCACCCGAAGCGTCGGGGCCGACGAACCCGGGCCAGCCCGCGCGCGAGCTGAGCGGCCGCCTGACTGTGCACGACGCGAGCTTCCGGTATGCCGAGTCCGATCCGCTGGTGCTCGACCGGGTGAGCTTCGAGGTCGCTGCCGGAGAGTCGGTCGCGATCGTGGGCCCCTCGGGATGCGGCAAGACGACACTGATGAAACTGATGCTGGGCCTGCTGCAGCCTACGCACGGCCAGATCCTGATCGACGGCATTCCGCTCGCGCGAATCGGACTGCACAACTACCGCGAGATGGTCGCCAGCGTGATGCAGGACGACCAACTCTTCGCCGGCTCGATTGCCGAGAACATCTGCTTCTTCGCCACCGAGCCCGATCCCGACCGCATGCGCGAATGCGCGCGCCGCGCCGCGATCAACGACGACATCGAAACCATGCCGATGCAGTATCACACCCTCGTCGGCGACATGGGCACGGTGTTGTCGGGCGGGCAGAAACAGCGCATCCTCCTGGCCCGCGCGCTGTACCGGTCACCACGGATCCTGTTTCTCGACGAAGCCACCAGCCACCTCGACCTCGCGCGCGAACGCAGCGTGAACGAAGCGGTACGCGCACTGCCGCTGACCCGGATCATCGTCGCGCATCGCCCCGAAACGATTGCGCACGCCGATCGGGTGATCGTGATCGAAGCGGGTCGTGTCGCCAATGCAATGCATGCCATCGACGGCAGCCATCCGGGCCAGCCCACGCGCCCGGGCGAAGCCTGGCACCCGCGCTACGCCTGAAACCCCCTCAGGCGCGCACGGGCCGGCAACGCGTTCGTCACCAGCAGATCTGGTAGGTATAGAACCCCGAGGCGCCCTGCTTGGTCACCAGGATGCAGCGCGAGCCGGTATGACTGACCACGCTCATCGGCGTCACCCCGGTGATCGTGGTCCCGCTGGTGCTCTTGCACATCGGCACCCGCTCATCCGCCTTGCCGGCCTTGCAGGCCTCGTCACCGTCTTCACACAGGCGGCAGGGTTCGACGACCGTGCCCTTCTCGTCGACGAATACCAGGTCACCGTCGCGATTGACGACAATCGCACCGACCGCCTCTCCTGGCGCGACGAAGCGCTGCGCGAGCTCCGGGGCCTTGAGCGGTTCGTAATCCGCATGCCCGGGCGCCTGCATCCCGGCGCAGCCGCCAAGCAGCAAAGCCGCGACGAACGCCCCGGCGGTGGCAGTCCGGTTTGCACGAATTGCGTGAAGTTTCAGCATTGCACCTTCTCCCTTTGTGAATGGACCTAGAACTGGTACCGGAAAGCAAGGAAAGCCGAACGCTCCGGCAGATAGCGCGGCACGCCCGCCGAACCGAAAATATTGGGATCCTGGTAACGGAAGTCCTGATCGAAGGCGTTGCGCAGCTCGACATCGACGCTCCAGCGCGCATCGGCTGGCGCCCGCCTGAGGCGGAAGTTGGCGAGCCAGAACGATTCGCTTTCGGTACGTACGGCACCGTCGGCCAGGAGGCCGACGCGCTGGCCGATCCGCAAGGCTTCCGAGCTGACACTCCAGCCATGCCCAAGCCCGAACCAGGCACGCAAAGGCAGCTGGGTGGTTCTGACCTCGACCGGATAGGCGAAGGAGTCCGCCGCGAACGCGCTCTGCTCGCTCGATTCGTACGCCCATTCGACCGAAAGCGCCACGCGCGGGTCGAGTTGCCAGCCGGCATGCGCGCGATAGCGGGTGATTTCCACCGGTGCGTTGCAGGGCGCGAGACCGCAGTTGCGGTTCGGTACGTCGAGGTCGCGCGCCGACCATTCCAGGCCGGTCGTGACCCGCTCGACCGGACTCAGATCGAGCGCGAGCGCGCGGGTGGTCGAGAAGCTCGCGATCGGATCGTCATGCTGCTGCACGAAACCGGCGAACTCGGTGGGTTCCAGTCCCGGCAGCCCATACTGACCCGCCACGCCCTGTATCCACGCAGCCCTTACGCTGACCCTGTGATGCGGCCGATAGACCAGGCCAAGCTTGCCGCTGGTGCGTTCCTCGCCGGCCACGAACGGGTCGTCGCTTTCGAAGCGCTGGTACGCGGCACCCAGATGCGCATCGATGGCGGCGGATACGCCGTAGCGCAGATAGCCGTAGGCGCTGTCGAGCGCCTCGTCGTACTCGAACAGCGGCGAGCCGATCACCACCTCGTCGGGCACGCAGCAAATGGTGTCCTCGAACCGCGTCTCGCGATCCCGGCGGTTGCGGGTCACGCCCAGCGTCACGGTGTAGGGCGAAGTCGCACGCAGATACTGCAACCCGAGCTCGCGGCCGGCGACGCTCTCGTCGATCAGCCCCTTCTGCGACATCCCGGGCGCGAACTCGACCGAGCCGGTGTTGACGACGTCGATGTCCGAAACCGCATAACTGCCGATCAATTCGCTCTGCGCATCGATCAGGGTCCGGAACGCGACCCGGCCAAGCCTGCGTTCGGTATCGAAGCCACGCACGATCTGATCGTCGAAGAAGCGCTGGCCGATGTCGCCGCCCGACTCGTCGCTCTGCCACGCCTCGGCATGCAGCATCGTCGAAGCGGTAGGCGCGAACTGTAGCGCGACCCGGTCCAGGGCGAGGTCTACATCGGCGTTGTCGCCGACACCGTCACTGCGATAGCGAAACGCGCCCAAGGACAATTGCGCCCGCTCCCAGGTGCGCGCCATGGTGACCGTCCCCCCCAGCGTATCCTGGCTGCCGCCCAGCCCCGAGGCCGAAAAATGCACCGGCTTGCGCCCCACGACGTCGGTGACCTCTTCCGGCGACAACAGCCTCGAGCCGCTCAGTATCGGCAGCCCTGGCAGCAGGACCTGCGGCGGCACCGGCGCGGCACCCAGCGGCTGGCGCAGGCTCATCTGCAGGTACTGGCTCGCGCGCGCCGACTCCAGGCCGGTCTCACGGCCATAGCTGTCGGCCAGCAGCCGATGCGCCGACGCGCTCAAGGGATCGTCGCCCAAGGCGCCGATGGCGGCCATGCGCATCGGCCGGTCGAATCCGAGCTCGCCGAACGCCAACCCCTGCAGCGTGCTGCGTGCGGCCCGGTCGCTGTCGATCAGCTCAGGGCTGCGGAACACGGCCCGGTTTTCGTTCAGTTCGAGCGCCCTGCCGGTATCGGCGAGCGCCCCGAGCGGATCGTTCGCCCGCAGCCGCCGATAGGCGTCGAAAAACCACGGAGTCGGCGAGCCCAGGTCGAGCGTCCGTGCCAGTTCGAACTGATCGGCCGCGAGCGCGCTGCGCTGCTCTTCGAGATAGATCCGGCCCAGATAGCTGCGCAGTTCCGCATTGGTCGGATCGAGCAGCACGGCGAGTTCGAGCGCGCTGCGTCCCTGCGAGACCTGCCCGCGCTTGAGCGCCACGAGCCCCTGGGCAAAGCGCGCGAACGGGTCGCCGGGATCGGCCGCGCCAACGCCGCGTCGGCGTCGCCGAGCCGGCGCTCGAGCAGATCGGCGAAACCGACCAGCGCGTGCGCACGCGCGAGCCCCGGCGCGCGTTCGAGTGCGATTGCCGCCGAGGCGCGCGCGGCGCCCGTGCGTGCAAGCGACAGTTCGAGCTCGGCGCGGCGGGTCCAGCCGAACGGGTTTTCCGGTGCCAGCGCCGTCGCACGCGCGGCGGCGGCATGTGCGGCCGGTACGTCCATGCCCGCCTGCAGCGCGTAGCTGAGGGCCAGCTGCGCGGCGGCATTCTCGGGGTCGGCGGCGACGGCGCGCCGGGCGGCGCTGTCGGCGGTTTCGAGATCATTGACGGTGACGGCCAGCAAGGCCTCGAGCGCCAGCGCCGAAGCCCCGCCGGAGGGCACCGCCGCCAGCAGCTTGCGCGCCGGCTCGATGCGCCCCAGCGCGAGCAGGACGCTCACATGCAGCGGGGCGAGTTCGGCCGCCTGGCCAGACGGCCCCGCCGCATCCAGCAGCCTGAGCGCCTCGGCATGCTTCGACTGCGCCATGGCCGACTGGGCCGCGTCGACCGTATTGCCCAGCGACGCGGGCAGCCGCGCCCGGGCCGTCGCGTCGAGCCACATGATCTGCGGGTAATGGATCGCCCAGCGCACCGTATCGAGCGCCCTGAGCTCGATTTTTCCAGGCGCGTGCTCGCCGCGCGCAATAGCCGCTTCGCCGGTCGCCAGGGTCTGCTCGCCCCCGGCATTGGCGACCCGCACCTGCCCTTCGATCACGACCACGCGGCCCGCCCCGTCGGCACTCCTGACCGAGAACTCGGTGCCTTCCACCATGGCGTTCACGAACGGTGTGTTGACCTCGAAACGCTTGCGGAATCGGGTGATGACATGAATCAGCCCCTCGACCATGCCCAAGCGAGCATCGGCATCGGGCGGAACATGGGTGAGTGTCAAGGTGGTGTTCTGGTCGAGGCGCACCAGGATGTCGCCTTCGAGCACGACCGATGCCCGGCCCGGGGCGCGTACCGCCACCTGGTCGCCTTCGCACAATGGGTGCGCCGGCATGATCCGAACCCAGTCGCCGCTTGCGGCAGCACGCATTTCCACGACCGATTCGGCCGTCTCGAGCCGTCCCACGGGATTCTCACAGGCCGCCACTTGCTGCGCAGCCAACAGGCCGAGCACACCGAAAAGCGACGATATGCGAGTGGGCAGCGGCTTCAACGCACGAAACCCGGCGTTTTGCATGGAATATCGGTCAGGATTCATCGTTTTCCGGTTCGAACGGTGCGGCCCGGGCGGGCTGCGCCCCGCCGAAGCAAGCAATTCATTGCGGGCGACCACGGACGCGGTTGCGACTTCGGCGAGAAGGTTCCGCGGCTGGCTGACAATGTTAGTCACGATGTTTCGTCAGCGCTACAAAGTTTTACGACTTCGTGCGCTTTTTCCTTGCTTCGCGCTTGCGCTCACTTCGCACCCAAGTCGATGATGCCGCTCCAATCGCGGCCGGGTGGCGAGCGCAACAGCATCCGGCATTGCGCGCGATAGAATTCGGCCGGCCCCCGGTCGCCCTGCACGGCCGCATCGGCGAAACAGCGCTCCGCCTGCACGAAATCGCCTCGATCGAAACCGGCAAGGCCGGCCATGAAAGCCTGCCCGGCCGGCGCCGGCAGCGCTTCGTCGGCCAGTTCGCACAAGGGCAGCGGTTCGGACTTGCCCATCAGCGCGAAACGCCCGCGCGCGCGCCTGGACGGGGCATCGAATGCGCTTGCGACTTCGCCGGACACGAGTATGCGCGTGCCGAGGTACTTGTTCACGCCCTGTATCCGGCTCGCCGTATTCACGGTGTCGCCGACGACACGCAGCTCGCGTCGCCCGTCGCCGCCGACCTCGCCGAAGAAAACCGGACCGCAGTGCAGGCCGAAGCGGGTCGGCAACGCGGCCGGCGAGCCGTCGCGGTTCATGATCCGGTCGAGGGCCAGCGCGGCTTTGCAGGCCTGCGCGAACGCGGCCTCGCGCGTCTCGTTCGCGATCCACACCGACATGATCGAATCGCCGACGATGTCGGCCGCATAGCCGCCGTGATGTTCGATGACCGGCAGGAAAGTCGCGAGATAAGCGTTCAGCCGGTCGCGGATCGCGAGCGGGCTGAGTGATTCCGACAGCGGGGTGTAGCCCTCGATGTCGCTGCACATGCACACGGCGAAAACCGTGTTGCCGCTGCTGTTGGCGCCCAGCACCGCGGCCAGGCGCGCCGCCGCGCGCGCCGGAATGCCCAGTTCGGCGGCCTTGGCGAACTGCGCCCGCTCACGCCGCGCATCGCGATACTGGACCGCCAGCCCCAGCCCCGCCGCGATGACCGGCGCGAACCCGGCCGGGATGACGACCGGCAACCACAGGTAGAGATGTGCGAACGCGAGGTGAGCAATGCCGACGTAGATGAGCGCGAGCATGACGGTCAGTGCGAACGCGGTTCTTGCGCCGACGAATACCCACGGCAGCGCGAGCAGCGCGGCGGCGACGCCGATCAACGCCGCCGTGGCGCCTTCGCCCGGCCGCTCTAGCCAGGTCCCCTCGGTGAGATTGCCCACCGCGGTGGCGCAAAGCTCGACGCCACTCACGTCGAGCCCGTCGCGGGTGCTGAACGGGGTGCGATAGGCGTCGACCTGGCGCGACTGGTTCGCCTCGGACTGCCCGACCAGCACCACCTTGCCGCCGAACATCGCCGCGGCGGCCGAGCGATCGGAAAGCGCCGCCAACGCGTCGGCATAACCAACGGTCGCCACGCTGTGCAGCGGACCATACAGGTTGAGGATCCGGCGCCCGCCGGACCGGGCCGCGCCCGCCGCTTTGCCCGGGTGCAGTTCGGCAGGCAGTTCGTCGGCCGCCACGCCGGCCCGGTGCGCGAAGTACAGGCGGGCGAGCAGCAGCGGCAGCGAGGCGCGGTCGCCCAGGGCCGGGATCTCGTCCCAGAACTCGAGCACCCCTTGGGGCGTTTTGGGCAGCAGGAACGGCGCGGTCGCGTGCGCCGCCTGGGCGAACATCTCGAGCGGAACGATGCGCTCGTCGACACTTGCGAGCATGCGCCCATCCGGCGCGCGCAGCAGGTCGCGCCGGACGCCTTCGACCAACACCACCTTGCCGGCCGAGCGCAGCGCCTCACTCAGCCGTGCGTCGTCGTGGGGCTCGCGGGGCTGCTGAAACAACAGATCGAAACCGATCGCGACGGCGCCGTTCTCCACGAGTCCGTCGATCAGTTGCGCATGCAGCCGCCGCGGCCAGCGATCGACCCGCTCCGGAACCCCCAGCGATCTTGACGATGAAGCGTCGGCGGTTACAATCAAAAGGTGTTGCGGGGCAACAACCGGACCACGCAGCATGTACAGGAATCCCAGCCCGGCGCCCTCCTCCAGCTCGGCCAGCGGAGACAGCCAGATTGCCAGCGTCGCCAGCACGCTCCCCAGGAGCACCCGCAGCAGGCGGGTCGAAACAGGAGTGGTGGCCGATGCGAGGGGGCTGACCATCATTCGATCACTCGCAGGGGAAAGGGCATGTCTTCATATCTCGCCGACGTCGAACTGTTTGCCGGACTCGCGCCGGAGCAGCTCGAGCGGATCGCCCAGGCGGCCCATCCGCGGGTGTTCATGCCGGGCAGCATCATCGTGAACGAGGGTGACGAAGGGCATGGCCTGTTCGTGATCCAGAGCGGCTCGCTCAAGGTCTTTCTGGTCGAGGAAAACGGTCGCGAGCTGACCCTGTCGCTGCTGTGGCCGGGCGAATACTTCGGCGAGCTCGCCCTGCTCGACAGCGCCCCACGCTCGGCTTCGGTGATGACGCGCGAGCGCACCGAGCTACTGCACATCTCGCACACCGCGTTCATGGCCTTGCTCGAGCAGCATCCGGGGTGCGCGCATGTCGTCATGAAGAATCTCGTCGGGCGCATTCGCACCCTCACCGACAACGTTCGCGGCCTCGCGCTGAACGACGTGTTTGGCCGGCTGGTGCGGCTGTTCGAAACACTGGCGGTCGCGCATGAAGGCAAGCGGGTCGTCGAGCGCCGCCTCACCCAGCAGGAAATCGCCAATCTGCTGGGGGCCTCGCGCGAAATGGTGAACCGGATCCTGCGCGAACTGGTGGTCGGCGGCTACCTGAACCTCGACGATCATCGGATCACCTTGCTGAAGCCGCTGCCGACGCGCTGGTGAGCTTTGCGCCGCGCCCCGAAACACGACGCCGCGCCGCGGCTCATGCGCGCGTGGATTCGAGATGCGCCAGGATCGGGTTCAGCATCGCGGCGCCCAGGCGCTTGCTGCGCGCCCCGCTCCAGCCGGTCTGGCCGTCGGGCAGGTTGGCGTTGTCCTTGAAAGGCATTTCCAGCGTCAAGGACAGGCAGCCGAATGCATGCGCCACCCATTTGCTCCCCAGCGTCAGCAATTCGTCGCCGAAGCGTCCTTGCTCATAGCCGACGACGGTCTGGAAATCGGGGCTCACCGCCGCCGTGGCGGCGACGAAGCGGGTCTGCTGGTCGCGCAGGTCGGCGCTGAAACCGGGCACGTCTTCCGAAGTCGAGAAGAACACGTACGGCAGCGACTCGTCGCCGTGGATGTCCAGGAACAGCGCGCACCCCGTAGCCTGCATCGCCTCGCGCACCACGAACACTTCCGGGCTCGCGACCGGGTCGGGCGCCCGCCACTCGCGGTTGAGGTTGCGCCCGGCGGCGTTGGTGCGCAGGTTGCCGAGCACCGCGCCGTCCGGGTTCATGTTGGGCACGATGTATAGGACGGCATGCTCGCGCACCCGCCGCGCCACCGGATCGGCCCCATCCAGCAGGCGCTCGAGCAGGCCTTCCACGAACCATTCCGCCATCGTCTCGCCCGGATGCTGGCGGGCGGTGATCCAGACCGGCCTGCGTCCCGGCGCCGGGCGCCCCACCACGACCCGGTCGATGTCACGCCCCTGCACGCTCGTGCCCAGGCTGTCGGTCCTGGCGAATGGCGACAGGTCCACCGAACCGATCAGGTCGAGATGACGCTCGTACGAATAGGGCTCGAAGTAGGCGTAGTAGATCGAATCGCGCTCCGGCCGATGCTCGACGATGAGCCGGCCGTCCTCGAAGCGGGTGGCGCCGATCCTGAACCAGTTGCGCCGGTCGTACGAAGCCACGCAGCGGTAGCCCTCCCAGTCCGGGTAGGCCGCCTCGCCGGCGTTCTCGAACTGCATGCGCAGCGCCTGCCCTTCGGCCCCCTGCAACCTGAAGTAGAACCACTGGCGAAACGCGGCCGCGTTGTCGGCGCGCAGGCGCAGGCGGATATCGGCGGGATCGTCGAGGCTGACGACTTCGATCGAGCCCGCGTCGAAGGTATGACTGATTTTCATCGTGCTTCCATGCGCGTGCCGGCGCAAGCCGGGCGTTGTTCGGGATGCTTGCGGAATCGTCTTCCGCCCTGTTCAGTCCTGGCGACGCCTGAAGACCAGCCTGTCGTCGTCCGACGCTTCGGCCGCGAACGCGTATCCGGCCAGATCGAAACCTTTGAGGTCGTCCACGGTTTCGACCCGGCGCAGAATCGCAAAACGGCTCATCAAACCACGTGCGCGTTTGGCGAAGAAGCTGATGATCTTGTAACGTCCGTTCTTCCAGTCCTCGAACACCGGCGTCACCACGCGGCCCGAAAGGCGCGCCGACCCGACGGATTTGAAGTACTCCTCCGAGGCGAGATTCACCAGCACCGCCTCGCCGCCGCGTTCGCGCTCGGCGTCCAGCAAGCCATTCAGCGCGACGGCAAGCCTGTCGCCCCAGAAGGCATAGAGGTTCTTGCCGCGGGGCGTCGCGAGGCGGCTGCCCATCTCGAGCCGGTAGGCCTGCATCAAGTCGAGCGGGCGCAGCAGGCCATACAGGCCGGACAGGATCCGCAGGTGCGCCTGCGCCCACGCCAGATCGTCCTCGCCGAGCGAGCGGGCGCCGAGTCCGTCGTACACGTCGCCGTCGAATGCCAGCACCGCCTGCTTGGCGTTGGCCGGGCTGAACGGAGGCGCCCAGCTCTCGTAGCGTGCCACGTTGAGCGTCGCGAGCGGGTCCGAAAGGCTCATCAGGCGCGCGACCTCGGCGGGTGAAAGGCGGCGCAAGACCTCGATCAGCTCACGGGCGTCGTCGAGGTAATCCGGCTGGCTGTACCTGGTCGTAATCGGTGGTGTGTCGAAATCCAGCGCCTTGGCCGGAGATATCACGAAAATCATCGCTGGAGTCATGTCGGTTGACCGAGCCCCACATGTTAGCAAAGGACAGGCGCACGGCCCCGGCTTTCCTTGCTCCGCCGCAAGCGACGCCCCCCGTGGGGATGCAGGCTGCGCTGTGAACTTCATGGTCGATCACGCTATCATCAGCGCTTTTCCGCAACCGACGCAGGTTCTGCATGAATGTGTTCCATGTGCGCCCCCTTGCCGGGCGCGGCCTTCTTGTCGTACTGGCCTTGATCGGCGCGACGGGCGGGGCTGTGCTGGCGGCGGCCACCGATCCGAACGAGGCGGCCGGCGCACGCGACCAGGCGCCCGGCAAGGCGACCCTTTCCGTCACCCTGGTTGCGCCCCGGCAGGTCGAATGGGCGCAAGTGCTGCCGGCCAACGGCAACGTGATGGCGTGGCAGGAAGCGGTCATCGGCGCGGAAATCTTCAATTACCGGATCACCGAAGTCGCCGCGCAGATCGGCGATCCGGTCAAGAAAGGCCAGGTTCTCGCGCGCATCGATACCGTCACGGTGACCAGCGAGCTGGCTGAAATCAAGTCCGTCGTGGCCGAGTTCGAGGCCAGCGCCGCCGAGGCGAGGGACAACGCGGTACGGGCGGCCGAGTTGCGCCAGAAGGGTTTCTACAGCACCCAGCAGTTCACCCAGTACCAAACCGCCCAGCACACGGCGGTGGCACGCCTGGCCGCCGCGCGGGCGCGCCTTCACACGGCCGAGGTGAAGATGAGCAAGACGGCCATCCTGGCGCCCGACGACGGCGTGATCTCGGCGTCCAGCGCCACGGTCGGCTCCTTGCCCCAGCCCGGCGAGGAACTCTTTCGCCTGATTCGCGGCGGGCGCCTCGAATGGCGGGCGGAGGTGCCGTCCGCCGACCTGCTGCGGGTGCCGGTCGGAACCCCCGCCCGGATCACCGGGCCGACCGGCGGCATGGTGACCGGCACCGTCCGGACCGTCGCGCCGAGCGTCGATCCACAAACCCGCAACGGCCTGATCTATATCGACCTGCCCGCCACCGATGCGGTGCGCGCCGGCATGTTCGCGCGGGGTGAATTCGAGCTCGGGCGCACCCCGGCCCTGTCGCTGCCGCAGACGGCCGTGGTGCTGCGCGAAGGCTTCGCGTATGTGTTTCGGGTCGAAGGCGACCAGCGCGCGGTGCAGACCAAGGTCGAGCTCGGCCGGCGCGCCGGCGATCGGGTCGAGATCGTGGCCGGCCTGACCCCGGACGTCCAGGTCGTGGAGAGCGGCGCGGGTTTCCTCGCCGATGGCGACATCGTCAGGGTCGTTTCGGGAAGCGCGCAGCCGTGATCAACGTCTCCTCGTGGTCCATCCGCAATCCGACGCCGGCCATCCTGCTCTTCATCATGCTGACGCTGGCTGGCCTGCTGGCCTTCTGGGCGATGAAGATCCAGCAGTTCATGGACGTCGACCTGCCCACCGTCACCGTCACCGCCACGCTGCCGGGCGCCGCGCCGGGGCAGATGGAGACCGAGGTGGCGCGCAAGATCGAGAATGCGGTCGCGACCCTGCAGGGCGTCAAGCACATCTACACCAAGGTGCAGGACGGCAGCGCCGTCGTGACGGTCGAATTCCGTCTCGAAAAACCGACCCAGGAGGCGGTGGACGATGTGCGCGACGCGCTGTCGCGCATTCGCGCCGACCTGCCGGGCGACCTGAAGGACCCGGTGATCAGCCGCGTCGATGTCGCCGGATCGCCGATCCTGACCTATACCGTGGCGTCGAGCCGGATGGACGACGAAGCCTTGTCGTGGTTCGTCGACAACACCGTGACCAAGGCCTTGCTCAGCGTCAATGGCGTCGGCGCGGTGGCACGCGTCGGCGGCGTCAGCCGCGAGATCCGGATCGAGCTCGATCCGGCCCGCATGCTCGCACTCAACGCGACCGCCGCCGAGATCTCGCGCCAACTGCGCGCGACCCAGCAGGAAGCTTCGGGCGGGCGCGCCGACATCGGCGGCATCGAACAGTCGGTACGCACCATCGGCACGGTGCAGTCGGCCGCCGAGCTCGCCGCCATGCACATCGTGCTGGCCGACGGGCGCCGGGTCCGCCTCGACCAGGTGGCCACGGTCAGCGACACCGTCGCCGAGCGCCGTTCGGCCGCCCTGCTCGACGGCAAGCCGGTGGTCGGTTTCGAGATCACGCGCAGCCGCGGCGCCGGCGAAGTCGAGGTGGCCGACAACGTGCGCGCCCGGCTGGCGATGCTGCAGGCCGAACACCCCGATATCGCGATCACCGAGGCGTTCAACTTCGTCGATCCGGTGCAGGAAAACTTCGAGGGCTCGATGGCCCTGCTCATCGAAGGGGCGGTCCTGGCCGTGCTCGTGGTGTGGATGTTCCTGCGCGACGGGCGGGCCACTTTCGTCGCCGCGACCGCGCTCCCGCTGTCGATCATTCCGGCCTTCGCGGTGATGTACCTGATGGGCTTCACGCTCAACATCGTGACCCTGCTGTCGATGTCGCTGGTGGTCGGCATCCTGGTCGACGACGCCATCGTCGAGATTGAAAACATCATGCGCCACCTGCGCATGGGCAAGACGCCCTACCAGGCCGCGATGGAGGCCGCCGACGAGATCGGCCTGGCGGTCATCGCCACCACCTTCACGCTGATCGCCGTGTTCCTGCCCACGGCCTTCATGGGCGGCGTCGCCGGCAAGTTCTTCGTGCAGTTCGGGTGGACGGCCGCGATCGCGGTGTTCTTCTCGCTGGTCGTCGCGCGGATGCTGACGCCGATGATGGCCGCGTACCTGCTCAAACCGCCCAAGCGCGACCACCCGGAGCCGCGCTGGCTGGCCATCTACACCGGCTGGGCAGCCTGGTGCCTGCGCCACCGCGTGCTGACGCTGCTCGCGGCGGGCGCCTTCTTCGTCGGCTCGTTCGCGCTGGTGCCGCTGCTGCCGACCGGCTTCCTGCCCCCCGACGACTTGTCGCAGACGCAGGTCTCGCTCGCGCTCGCACCGGGCAGCACGCTGGAAGAAAGCCTAGCGATCGCCGAGAAGGCGCGTGCGATCGTGGCCGCGCACCCGCATGTGAAGATGGTCTATACCGCCATCGGCGGCGGCGCCGCCGGCAGCGATCCGTTCGCGCCGCGCGGCGCCGCCGAGGTACGCAAGGCGACCCTGACCCTGAACCTGACGCCGCGCAAGGCGCGCGGCGGCATCACCAAGCAGGACATCGAACGCGAACTGCGCGAACAGCTGGCCGAGCTGCCCGGCGTCCAGCTCAAGGTCGGCTTCGGCGGCTCCAACGAAAAATACGTTCTGGTGCTGGCCAGCGAGAACGGCCCGCAACTGGCCGAGCACGCGCGCCAGGTCGAACGCGAACTGCGCACCATCCCGGGCATCGGCAACGTCATCTCCACCGCCAGCCTGGTTCGCCCCGAACTCGTGGTGACGCCAGACTTTGCCCGCATGGCCGATCTCGGCGTGACCTCGGCGGCCATCGCCGACACGCTGCGCATCGCCACCGCCGGCGACTACGACCAGAGCCTGGCCAAGCTCAACCTGCCGCAGCGCCAGGTGCCGATCGTCGTCAAGCTGCCGCCCGCCGCCCGCCAGGATCTCGGTCTGCTCGAACGCCTCACCGTGCCCGGCATCTACGGACCGGTGATGATCGCCAGCGTCGCCGACCTGGCCATCGCCGGCGGCCCCGCCGAGATCGATCGCTATGACCGCCTGCGCAACATCAATTTCGAGATCGAGCTCAACGGCCAGCCGCTCGGCGAAGTGGAGCGCCAGGCGCTGGCCATGCCCAGCCTGCAGAACCTGCCGCCGGGCGTGATCCAGACAACGGTCGGAGACGCCGAGGCGATGGGCGAACTGTTCGCAAGCTTCGGTCTGGCGATGGCCACCGGCGTGCTGTGCATCTACATCGTGCTCGTGCTGCTGTTCAAGGACTTCGTCCAGCCGGTGACCATCCTGGCGGCGCTGGTGCTGTCGGTGCCGGGCGCCTTCCTGGCGCTGTTCGTGACCCAGCAGGCCTTGTCGATGCCGTCGATGATCGGGCTGATCATGCTCATGGGCATCGCCACCAAGAACTCCATCCTGCTCATCGACTACGTGATCCTGGCCCGTCGCGACCATGGCCTCGACCGCTGGGACGCGCTGCTCGACGCGTGCCGCAAGCGGGCGCGGCCGATCGTCATGACCACCGTCGCGATGGGCGCCGGCATGATGCCGATCGCCCTCGGCCTGGGCACCGACCCGAGCTTTCGCGCGCCCATGGCGATCGTCGTCATCGGCGGCCTGATCACCTCGACCTTCCTCAGCCTGCTGGTGATTCCGGTGGTGTTCACCTACATCGACGACCTGATCGGCAAAACACGCAGCGTCATCCGGCACAAGCCGGCGTAGCCCGCCGATGCCCCGCGCCGCTCGCCGCGGCGCTCATCGATAGCGCGCCTCCAGCAGATCGATCTGCCGCACCAGCTTGCGGGAGGTCTCGTCCGAGATCACATGCCGGCGCGCCAGCCCGAAGATCGCCTGGCGTTCGGCCTGCAGCGCCGCGAGGCGCAGCGCGATCTCGGCGCGGTCGGCGGCGCGCAGGCGCTCGGCTTCCACCCCGCCGCCGGCGCTGCCCTCCAACCGCTTCTGATAGTCGGCCATCACCCGCACCGCCGCGTTGGTGTACAGATCGGCGTCCGCCGCGCTGGCGGACGACAAGGCGTGGCGCGTCCGCTCCACCGCTTCGATGGCGGCAGCGGCGGCTTCGCGGCGGGCGCCATCTTCGGCGCGCAGCTCGGCCGGTTCCTCGGGAAAATCCAGGTCGCGCAGCAGCCACGGCAAGCCGACGCTCGCCAGCACCAGCGATACGAGAATCACCGCCGCCGCAAGAAAGATCACCAGGTCACGGGCGGGGAACTCACTACCGTCGGGCAACAGCAGCGGCAGCGTCAACACCCCCGCGAGGGTGATCGCGCCGCGCACGCCGGCCAACGACACGGCGGCCACGATGCGCCAGTCGGGACGACGCAGCGCCTCGTCGCGCGCGCCGGCCTTGAACAGGTTGATGCGCAGCGACACCCAGACCCAGCCGAAGCGCAGCGACACCAGGATGGCGCTGATCACCAGCGCGTACAGAAGCAGCCACCAGCGCGAGAGGTGTCCGGTTTCCTCCACCGAGACGGCGGCGCGTGCCAGGATGCCCGGCAACTGCTCGCCCAGCAGCACGAACATGATGCCGTTGAGCGAGAACTGCACGGTGTCCCACACCGCGGCGCGCTGCACGCGTGTCGTGGCCAGCGCGCGGCCGCTGAGCTCGACGTAGCTCATCGTGATGCCCGCCGCGACCGCGGCCAGAATGCCCGACGCGTCGAGGTGCTCGGCGACCAGGTAGGCCCCGAACGGCGTCAGCAGGCTGATCAGGATGGGCGAACCCGCCTCCTCGCCCAGGTGGCGCGACAGCCAGCTCTGGGTCGCGCTGATCAAGGCCGTCACGCCGATGCCGATGGCCAGACCGACCAGCGCCACCCACAGAAAGGTCCGCGACGCGGAAGCCAGCGAAAAATAGCCGGTCATGACCGCCGCCACGGCGAAGCTGAAGCACACCAGGCCGGACGCATCGTTGAGCAGCGATTCACCCTCCAGGATGTGCATCAAGCGCTTCGGGATCGGTACCCGCGCCGCGATCGACGACACGGCCACCGGATCGGTCGGCGAGACGATCGCGGCCAGGGCGAAGGCCACCGCCAGCGGCATCGCCGGAATCAGCCAATGGATCAGGTAGCCGGCCCCGATCACGGTGAACACCACCAGGCCGAAAGCCAGCTCCAGGATGACGGCCTTGTCGCGGAAGAGCCCGACCTTGGGAATGCGCCAACCGTCCAGGAACAGCAGCGGCGGCAGGAACAGCAGGAAGAAGATCTCCGGCTCCAGGGTCACGCCTTGTCCGAACACCCCCGATATCACCGCGCCGAGCGCGATCTGCACCAACGGCAAGGGCACCGGAATGGACGACGGTATGACACGGACCAGATAGCCGCTGGCGACGACGGCCAGCAGCATGGCAAGAACGACTTCGATGGAGTGCATGGGATGGCGCTGTTTTCAGGTTTCGGGTTTCAGGTGGCGGGCGGGTGCGGCCCAAGGCCGATGCGTACTCGCCATTGTGCCAGCCCCGCGCGCCCAGCATCGGTGTCCGTCATCCGCCACCGCCGATCGTGCGCGCCCCAGGGCGTGGTTCACCGCGCCGCACGCACCGTCGCGACCCATGCGAGCGCATCGGGCAGAAAGGCCAGGCAGTCGGCCTCGAAACCGGCATAGTCGCGCAGCAACTCCGCCCCCGCCCCGGCCAGCGGGTTCGGCCGCCGCAGCCGATGCTCGGCCATCCGGTCCAGCGCCAGCGCCACGCAATCCGGATCACGGTAGCTCGCCAGCCAGTCGTCCGCGGCCATGCGCGCGAACACCGGCATGAAGCCCGGCGGCAACCCTTCGCCGTACGCCGCGATCAGCGTGTAGGTCCCGCTGGTGAACGCTGCCAGGTCGATTTCCAATCCGGCCAGGCCGCGCAGCCTGGACCAGTGCAACGCGAGGAAATGGTCGTAGAACAGATCGACCATGATGCCGCCGACCCGCCGCCGCGCGGGGCTGATGCGCGCCCGGCTGCGCCGGAATGCCGGATGGCGGTCGGCAAAGCTGTCGATGCTGCGATGCAATGCGACCCCGGCGAGCAAGGCCGGCGACAGCCCCACCGGCGGCGGCACGAGCAGGCCCTTGACGAAATCGCCCACGACACCGCCCACCCGATCGCTGTCGACCGGGCCGGCAAGATAGGCGTGGGCGAGGTAGTTCATCGCGGACGACTCGCGCGCCGGGGCAGCGCCCGGATCTCAGTCGACCACTTCGAGCGACTTGACCCAGAGGTAGCGACCGGCGGCGCCCCGATCGACCTCGGCAAGCAGCGTGACCTTCGTCTCCGGCGCAATCGGCCGGTTACGCCAGACCGAGCGCTCGATCTCGACGCGGATCTCGCCGGTGGCATCGCGGAACGTGAAGTAATCCGACCGTTGATGGGCGACGATGTGCCCGGTCACCGTCACGTAACTTCCAAGGCGCGCTTCCTCGATCTGCGCGACGGTGCTTGCCCCGCCCGTGGCGCTGGGGCCGGTGAACTGGGCCACCGCGGTCGAGGTGAGCAGCGCGAGCAACATTGTGGCGGCAATCTTCTTCATGGGCATTCCTTCTCGAAGTGGCGAACAATAGGATGATCCGGCGATCGACGGCGGCACCGCCTGCCAGCCAGACTGGCAGGCCCCGGACGACGGCCGGTGCCACCGAAGTCTATCACTCCCGCCCGGGGGCACGGCCGCCGTGGCCGGACCGCATCGATGGATTACGACTTGGCCTTCTCCCGCAGCGTAGATTACACTCCGGAACCTTTGTCACTTATCAGTTCACCCCAATCCCATGGAATGCGATCGATGTTGCCTGCCGCCGGTCTTCGCTGAAGTCTGCTCCAGGTTGCCGTCCCCTGCCTCGCCACCCGTTCGAGTGGCCGCTCTACCCGCCATCACCGCTTCAACACCTCCCCCCGGTCGATACGCCAAGCGCGCCCTTTCGACCCACACTCTTTCTGCACGGAGCGACTCGTGGAAATCCTGATCGATCCGTCGGTATGGATCGGCTTGCTCACGCTGATCCTGCTCGAAATCGTGCTGGGCATCGATAACCTGGTCTTCATCGCGATCCTCGCGGACAAACTGCCGCCGCACCAGCGGGATCGGGCACGCCAGATCGGACTGACGCTGGCGCTGCTGATGCGGCTGGTCCTGCTGACGATGATGTCGTGGCTGATCACGCTGACCGAACCCGTGCTCGTGTTCGCGCAGTTCAGTTTCTCGGGGCGCGATCTGATCCTGCTCGTCGGTGGCCTGTTCCTGGTGTTCAAGGCGACGATGGAGTTGCACGAGCGACTCGAGGGCAATCAGCATCAACATGGCCCCAGGACGGCTTACGCCGGCTTCTGGCTGGTGATCGCCCAGATCGTCGTCCTCGACGCGGTCTTTTCGCTGGACGCGGTCATTACGGCCGTGGGCATGGTGGAGCAGCTGGGCGTCATGATGGCGGCGGTGATCATCGCCATGGGCGTGATGATCGTCGCCTCCAAGCCGCTGACCCGGTTCGTGGGCGCGCACCCCACGGTGGTCATCCTGTGCCTGAGCTTTCTGCTGATGATCGGCTTCAGTCTCGTCGCCGAAGGCTTCGGTCTGCACATTCCCAAGGCGTATCTCTACGCGGCCATCGGTTTCTCGATCCTGATCGAAACCTTCAACCAGATCTCGTGGCGCAACCTCGCCAAGAACGAGTCGCGGCTGCCGCTGCGGCAACGGACCGCGGACACCATCCTGAGGATGATGGGGGGCGGGCGCAGGGTGGCCAGCGAGACCGAAAGCACGGCCGACAGCGCCGGAGGCGGCATCCAGCCGGAGGCATTCGGCGAGGAAGAACGCTTCATGATTTCGGGCGTGCTGACGCTGGCCGAGCGTTCCTTGCGCACCATCATGACGCCGCGCGGCGACATCACATGGATCGATTGCGAAGGCGATACCGAGACCATCAGGGCCCAGTTGCTCGACACCCCGCACAGCCTCTTTCCGGTCTGCCGCGGGTCGCTGGACAAGGTTATCGGCGTCGTCCGCGCCAAGGAACTGTTCACGGCGCTGGATGACGGCGGGGATCTGGCGGCCTGCGCGGCCAAACACCCTCCGATCATGGTGCCGGACCGGATCGACGTGATCAAGATCCTGGGGGTGCTGCGGCGTGCCAAGGGCAGCCTCGTGCTCGTGGCCGACGAGTACGGGACCATCCAGGGGCTGGTCACGCCGCTCGATATCCTCGAGGCAATCGCCGGCGAGTTTCCCGATGCCGATGAAACACCGGACATCGTGCGCGAAGGGGAGGAATGGCGGGTCAAGGGCACGGCCGACCTGCACCAGCTGGAGCAATCGCTGGGCGAAGTGTCGCTGGTCAGCCCCGACGACGAGTACGTGACCCTGGCTGGCCTCTTGCTCGCGCAGCACGGGCGCCTGCCGGCGGTCGGTGACGCGGTTCAGCTGGGCGACTTCCGCTTCGACGTTCTCGAGATCTCCAACCGCCGGGTCGAACTCGTCCGCATCACCCGCATCGAAGACGGGCTGCGGCCGGCGGCATAGTCACCGGCGCACAGTGGTGGTGCGGTGCGGGCCGCTGCGCGCCCTGGCTCACGGGAGCATGAACGTGCTCTTCTCGCGGACCGCGGTGCGCAGCGGATCGAGTGCGACCGTCTCGAACTCGATCCGATGGATGCCCGAGGGCATGTCCGCGCCTGGCGACGAAACCGCCAAGGTGACGGCGCGGATGCTGCCGGGCGCCACTTCGAACACATCCGAACCGACGATCTCGAGTCCCGGCAGACCGCTGACGCCTATCCGGAACGCGCGTTCGGCCTCGGCGAGATTGATGAGCTTGAGGGTGTAGGCGTTCTCGATACGCCCATCCGGCGTCTCGCGCATCAGCACGCCGCGATCGCGGATGACATCGACGTGCAAGGGGACGCGTTCGTGCAGCGTCCACGCGGTCGCGACGGCGAACACGGCCAGCAAGCCCGCGTAAGCGGCCACGCGCGGTCTGGGCGCGATGCCGCGGTGTTTCGGCCGGCCGGCGAGTTCATTCTCGGTGATGAAGCGAACCAGGCCGCGGGGTGCGCCGATCCGGTCCATGACCTGATCACAGCCGTCGATGCACAGTCCGCAGTTGATGCACTGGTACTGCAGCCCGTCGCGAATGTCGATCCCGGTCGGACAGACCTGCACGCAGATACCGCAGTCGATACAGGCCCCCGTGCCACCCGTCCGGCGCAACGCGCCGCGCGGCTCGCCGCGCCCGCGGTCGTAGCCGACGTTCGCGGTCGCCGGATCGAACATCACGCCCTGGAAGCGCGAATACGGGCACATGTGCTGGCACACCGCCTCGCGCGCCAGACCCGCCTGCACGTAGGTGAAGGCCGCGTAGAAGATCAGCCAGAATGTTTCCCAGGGTCCGGTTTCGAACGCGACGAGCGCCGGCAGCAGCTCGCGGATCGGAGTGAAGTAGCCGACGAACGTGATCGCGGTCCAGCCGGCGACCACGACCCAGAGCGCATGCTTGACCGCCCTGAGCGCCAGCTTGCGCGCATTCGGCGCTTCCTGGTCGAGTCTCAGGCGCGCGAGATGGTCGCCTTCGACTCTCGCCTCGATCCAGACGAAGATCATCGTATAGACCGTCTGCGGGCAGGCGAACCCGCAGAACAGGCGGCCCGCCAGCGCCGTGACGAAAAACAGGGCCGTGGCCCCGACGATCAGCACGAACGCGAGCAGCAACGCGTCCTGCGGCCACAGCACCAGATCGAACAGATAGAGCTTCTGGTGGGTGATGTCGAACAGGATCGCCTGCCGGCTGCCCCCCTGCCCGTTCCAGGTCAGCCAGACGCCACCATAGAAAATGATCTGGGTCAGCCACACCATCGCCCAGCGCGCCCGGTTGAAACGTCCATCGACCGATCTGGCGTGGATCTTCCCCTTCTTGCGATACAACTCGATCCTGGCTTCCCGCACCTTGCTCACGGTTTGGTTCATGAACGCGCTCCTGGTCTGACGAGAGGCGTCAGTACATCATCGGGCCTCGATCAGGAACAGTTTCAGAACAGGCGATTTCGGACAGGAACAGATGAAGCCTGCGCGGACTACAGTTGCGCCGCGATGAGGGCGCCGAGGGTGAGCATGGCTTCCTGTTGCCGCGGCGTATCGGGATGGCCGAAGTTCAGGCGCAGGTAGTGCCCGAACTCACGCTTGGCCGAAAAGATCGGCCCTGGCGCGATACTGATGCCGCGCGCCAGCGCATCCTGATGCAGGCGCAGGGTATCGACCTGCGGCGGCAACTCGAGCCACAAAAAGTAACCGCCCGCGGGTCGGGCGAGCTTGATGCCCGGCGGAAAGCAGCACTCGATGCTGGCGAGGAGCGCCGCCTCCTGCCCGGCAAGACGCAACCGCAGCTGGCGGGCGTGGGCTTCGAAGCCGCCGTGCTTGAGATAACTGGCCAGCGCAAGCTGGATCGGGACGGCCGTCGCCAGGCTCAGCGACAGCTTCTGGCGCTGGATCGCGCGCGCGTACCGGCCCGCCGCGACCCAGCCCACGCGATAGCCCGGGGCGAGGCATTTCGAGAACGACGATACATGCAGGACCAGGCCGTCGCGATCGACGGCCTTGGTGCAGAGCGGCGCCTGGCGCCCGAAATGTAGCTCCGCATAGACATCGTCCTCGATCAACGGCACCTGGTGCCTGTGGAGTAGGTCCACCAGCGCCTTCTTGTGCTCGTCCGAGACGCTGCTACCGGTGGGATTGGCAAAGTTCAGCATGAACAGACACGCCTTGACCGGATGACGGCGCAGCACGTCGGCCAGCGCGGCCAGGCTGACGCCTTCACGCGGATGGCTCGGAATCTCGACCACCTTGAGCCCCAGCCGTTCGCTGGCCTGCAGGCCGGCGTAAAAGGTCGGCGACTCGATCGCGATCAGGTCTCCCGGCCTGGTGAGCGCCTGCAGGCAGAGGTTGAGCCCTTCCATGGCCCCGGAGGTAATGACGATCTCCTGCGGCGACACCGACGCCCCTTGCGCCAGGTAGCGCAAGGCCAGTTGCCTGCGCAGCTCTTCATTGCCCGGTGGGAGATCGGTGACGGTGGCGAGCGGGTTCATGCGGCGTGCCGCGCTGGCCAGAAAGCGGCCCAGCTTGTCCAGCGGAAAGAGCTGGGTGCCCGGAAAGCTCGATCCCAGCGGCACGATGGCGGGGTCGCGAACGCTGTCGAGAATCTGAAAGATGAAGTCGCTGACCTGGAGCTCGGTCGAGCCGCCTGCGGGATGCGTCATGCCCGGTTCGGGCAGGCCGCGGCCGAGACGGGCGCGTACGAAGTAGCCCGATTTCGGTCTCGCCTCAATCAACCCGCGGCTTTCGAGCAGCTGATACGCCTGGGTGACCGTGATCGGGCTGATCGCGTACGTCCGGCAGGCCTGTCTCACCGACAGGAGCCGGTCGCCGACACGCAGCACCCCATCGGCGATCAGTCTTGCGGTCCGGTCGGCTATTTCCTGGTAAAGGTGCATGGACGGATTCTCGCAGCAATCGGCCCTGCGCGGTCCGTCCGGAACGGGCGTTTCAGCCGCCCGAGCAACCGCAGCCGCCGCCCCCACCGCAGCCGCCGGCCACCGGCACCGGATCGGCCGCAACGGCCCGGGCGTTCAGCTGTATCGTGAAATCGATCACGATGTTGCCCGGATCGCGCGCGACGTACGCGACACCGATGCGGTTGCCGTAACGCTCCTGAATCTGGCCGAGTAGCGGCACCGGGTCATGGTCGTTTACAAAGCGCATCGTTTCGCCGTCGGCCAGCGACTCGAGCGCACCGAAAATGGCGGCATGGCGAAAGCGCTTGGCAACGCCGCGCGCATCGAAGGCATGAACACTGCTGCTGAACATCGGGAACTCCTCCATCACTTTACGGATCATGGGCGACCCCCGGGAATCCGGGGGCATGTCGAAGCGAGGCGGATTCTAGCGAGCGCGCCGCGGGCTCGCCTTGAGCCAGAACAAGAATCGGCGGAGCGTGCCGGCGGCGCGCCTAAACACTCACGCCCAGGTGTCGATTACGCTCCCGGCGGCACCGCTGCTCGCCGCCGGGAGCGGCGGCAGTGCCTCGAGAAGCTGCGTTGCGCTTTGCTTCTGAATGTCCATGGCACTCTTGAGCACCGCAAGCGAAACCTGTTGCCGGGTCTGCGCCATGGCGTTGGCGGTGGCGAAAGCGGCGATGGATGAGACGTCCATGATTGAATCCGGTGAAGAACGGCCAGTCGTCCGAAGAATTGCGCAGCCCGTACTGCGCAGTGTAGCCAGACTGTAAACGGCCGGACCGCGGAAAACTTGAATCCGCTCGGAAAAACTTTTGCACCGCGGGGGTGCATGCCGAACGGATTGCTCACACTTTATGTGGACAACCTGGCGAACAAGTCATCCAAGCAACTGATTCACCAGATTTTCAGGAGGCGCTTCATTGTGAGGCAGGGCGCCCGCCCCATCCTGGTGCGATGCAAACCGGGCGTCCGCGCCAACGCCCGGCCGATGCGAATCTGCGCGACGCGCGTATCATGACGTTACGGTTTCAAACCGCCGGATCGTTTGAAAGCGCGCGCGCGTTACCGATCGTTTGCTTGTTCCTGCCGTGCCGCCGGGTCCGGCGGATATTTCGAGGCGTTCAACACAATGTCAATGTGGTCACGAGATTCCTTCGTCGATGCAGTTCATGCGCATGATGCGGCGCTTGCCGAGCGTGGTCTGGAGGTGTGGGTAGGCTCCGAGCCCACCTTCACCGACAGGCACGACCTGGGCGCCGAATGGCAGAGTAGCGCGCTGGGTGGCGACAAGAAGACGCGTGCGCGCCGCCTGAGCGGCGGCTTGTGGCGACAGACGCACGGCAGTGTGCTGCTGCGCAGCCTCGGGCGATGCTATCCCGGCGAAGATGAGCCACGCTGGAACTTCGGCCTGTACCGACGCCGCGACGGGGTCGGGATCTGGGACGGGCCGCTCGACCCGATTCTCGCGCCGGATGCGGTCCAGTGCCCGCCGGCGCTCGATGCGTGGTCCGCCGCGTTGGCGGACGCATTCCGCGCAGGGGGATGGACGGCCACGACGACGGTCTTGTCCGCCACGGCCGCGCACCGCGTGAGCCTGCTGCTACAAGCCGATGCGCCCGCGAGTCTCGACTTCGACCTGCATGCGTCCGGTTCGGGCGCCTGTCTGGACCTGCCCTTGGTGCCCGACGTGCCCACCTGCGAAGCCATCCTGCGCTGTATCGCGCAAGCGGCCCAAGCCTGTGGACTGCCGACACTCGTGATCGGCGGGGCGTCGCCCCCGGTCGACGACAGCGTCGAGCTGACCACCATCACGCCGGACCCGGCCGTGATCGAAATCAACACGGCGCCGAGCGCGAGCGCGGCCGAATTCCTGCAACGCAGCGTGGCGATCTATGCCGCCGCCGCGCATGAAGGGCTCAGTCCCTATCGCCTGTATTTCAACGGTGCCGTCGCCGATTCCGGCGGCGGTGGGCAGATCACGCTCGGCGGGCGCTCGCCCCTGGCCAGCCCTTTCGTCGCCGAGCCGCGCTTGCTCTCGCGCCTGGTACGCTTTCTCAACCGTCATCCGTCACTGTCCTATCTCTACTCGCACGATTTCGTCGGCAGCAGCGGTCAGTCCGCGCGTGCCGACGAGCGCGGCACCAGCGCCGTCGACGAGCTCGTGCTGGCACTCGACCTGCTCGATCGCGAGCCGGATCCGACACCAGAGCTGCAATGGAAAACGCTTGCCCCGTTTCTGTGCGACGCCTCCGGCAACAACCATCGCGCCGAGATCAACATCGAGAAGCTGTGGAATCCGTTCCTGCCCGGCCGCGGGCAGATGGGGCTGGTGGAGTTTCGCGCCCTGCGCATGCAGCACACCCCCGAGCGCGCCACCGCGCTCGCCTGTCTGCTGCGCGCGGTGGCTGCGATGCTGGCGACCGCGCCCTATGAACTGCCGCTCATCGACTGGGGGCGGGAGTTGCATCAGCGCTTCGCCCTGCCCTTCTACCTCGAACAAGATCTCCAGTCGGTGCTCGACGCACTCGCCAAGGCCGGGTTGGGGCTGGGGCCCGCCATCGAGGCGGTGCTGCGTCGCGAGGAGTTTCGCCGCTGGGCCGACGTATCGGTGCCCGGCTGCACGCTCGAGGTCCGTCGCGCACTGGAATTCTGGCCACTGCTGGGCGACGCGGCCAGCCCGGAGCAGGGCGGAACCTCGCGTCTGGTCGACGCGAGCACCAAGCGGATCGAACTGCGCCTGCGCCCCTGCGGCGACGAAGCGACGGGCGACTGGCGTGAATGGGAGGCGAGCGTGCACGGCGTCGTTCTGCCATGGCGATCCGAGCATGACGCGCGCGGCGAGCTGAGGGTGTACGCGCTTCGCTATCGCAGTTTTGCCCCGTTCGCCGGGCTGCATCCATCGCTCGGCGCCCAGGTCCCGATCTCCATCGCACTGCGCCATCCGGCCACCGGGCTGGCGCGGACGATAACGCTGCACGAGTGGAAACCCGACAACGGCCCCTACCCGGGTTTGCCGGAGGATCTGGCCGATGCCGCGGCTCGCCGCTGCGAGCGGATCGAGGTTCACGAAGGCTTACTGGATGCGCCCGCCGCGGATCCGGACGACGAATCGCGCCAGCGCCAGATCGCACGCGGGCTGGGCGAATACTGCTTCGACCTGCGCTACCTGGGCTGACCGCGTCCGCCGCCACCGGCCACCGACGGCCTGCTACACTGGGATCCCTCCCGAGTCGCCCTGGAGTTTGCGATGGATATCGATCTCGCCGCCTTCCGCCTCAATGCGCTCGCCGCCCTGACCACCGGCGCTTCGGGCGGGCGCGGTCATTCCGGTACCACGGACTTTCTCACCGCGCTGCTGAACGCCAGAAGCACGCTGGCTGGCAATGCCTTGACCAGCGGTGGCGTCGGCGCCCTGCTGGGCGGCGAATCATCCCGGGTCGACACGATAATGGCCGAGCTCGAGGCCAGCAATTCGGCCTTTCTGCAGCGCTACAACGCGCGCGTGAAAAGCATCGGCGCCGAGGCCGACGTCCTCACCCGCTTGCGCACCCGGGTTGCCGAACTGGGCGCGGCCAGCCAGGATCTGGCGTCGCTCTCGCGGTCGAACACTGACCCCGAGATCAAGTCGGCACTGAAGGATTTCATTACCCGTTACAACGCCTGGGACAGCGAATTCGACCCCTACTTCGAAGATGGCGCACTACTCGACGACAACACCGCCGGCGAGGTCGCGCGCTTCTCGCTCAAACGCGAAGTCGGATCCCTCTTCCACGGCGCGGGCAACGGCGGCTTTGCCAAAGGCCTCACCGACATGGGTGTGAGCTTCACGCCCGACGGCCAGTTGTTGATCGACGAGGCGCGCTTCGACGCCGCGCTCACGGCCGACCGCAGCGGCGCCGTGCAGACCTTGAACAATGTCGCCAGGGCTTTCGGCGACGCAGCCGAAATGCTCGCCTCCGACGGCCACCTGCTCGACCGCCGCATCGACAACGCCGAACGGGCGGTAAGCTGGGCGGACGCCAACCAGCGCAAGCTCGAAGCCGAATTCGGACCAGGCGCGGTGTATGCGCGAATGGGCAAACACTGGACCTAGAACGCCGCCCCTATTCCATCGGACGCACATTTGGCCGATGATCGCGGAATGGCGCAGCGCAGCAAGGATTTCGCCGATACGTTTCGGACACAATGCTGCCATGCGTCAGTCGAATGGCCTCGAGGAGGCACGCCCGCGTGCCCGCACCTTCCCGCCATCCCCCCGCACGGTGACCACATGGAGACGCTCATGCCCACGCAATCCCCTTCCGCCACTCGCCGGTCGACGGCGCTCATTGTCTCCCTAGGGCTACTCGGTGGCGCCCTGCCCCTCACGGCCCAGGCCTTTCCGCCCCTGCCCGCGCTCGATATCGACGTCAGCCAGACCTCCGTATCGGGCATCTCGTCAGGCGGTTTCATGACCGTCCAGTTTCAGGTCGCGCATTCATCGATCGTGAAGGGTGTCGGCGTCGTGGCCGGCGGACCGTTCAACTGCTCCCAGGCCGACGTGATGCGCGCGGTCGCAAGCTGCTCCTGCACCGGCGAGCCGACCGTGCCGTGCGCCGTGACCGCGACCAGCGCGGACGTGCCATCGCTGGTCGCCGATACCAAGAAGATGGCGGACACGGGCCTCGTCGATCCGGCCGAACACCTGGCCAGGCAGCGCATTCTGACCGTGTCCGGTGCCAAGGACACGCTCGTCCCGCCCGCGATCGCCGAGCAGTTGTCAGCCTTCTACGGCGCCATGGGCGTGCCCCCGGCCAACCTGTCACCGGTCAGCCTGCCCAATGCGGGGCACACCATGCCGACCAAGAACTACGGGATAAGCTGCAGCAAGGAAACCGAGCCGTACATCGGCAAATGCGAGTATGACGCGGCCGGCGAGATCCTCAACTGGATCTACGGCCCGCTCCAACCCCCTGGAACCAAGCCGGCAGGCACCTTCATTCAGGTCGACCAGAAGGCGTACATTCCCGCGGAAGACGCCGGCGTGTTCAACTGGAGTTCGGGGCTCGACAACTCGGCCTGGGTATACGTGCCGGAGAGTTGTGCCAAGGGCGAAAAGTGTCGGGTTCATGTCGCACTTCACGGCTGCAAGCAGGGCCAGAGCTACCTGCCCCTCACGCCGCCGCCCGGAGGCGGCCTGTACAACGGAACGACATTCGTCAAGAACACCGGCTACGATCGTTGGGCCGACAACAACCGGCTCGTGATCCTGTATCCCCAGGCGGTTTCGATCCCCTTCAAGAACCCCAACGGATGCTGGGACTGGTGGGGCTATACCGGGGACGACTACGCCAGCAAGGACGGCGTGCAGATCCGGACCCTGCGCGCGATGGTGGATGCGCTGGCCGCAGGCGCGAAGTAAGCCCGCGACCTCAACGGACGTAGCGCGCCGGAAGCGGAGGTCATGCTCAACATGCGGACGCCCCCACCCGCGCCGTCAATGCATCCCGCACCGCCTCGACCACGCTGCCCCAGCCGCCACCCGGCGACTGGCGGAACAAGCGCATCACCCCCGGATACCACGGCGAATCGCTGCGATCGGCAAGCCAGCGCCAGTCGGGTTTGAAATCCGGCAGCAATACCCACACCGGCTTGCCCAGCGCACCCGCCAGATGAGCGATGGCGGTATCGACCGAGATCACCAGGTCCAGCCGATCGATGACCGCGGCGACATCGGCGAGATCCGCCCCCTGCGAACCCGGCCAGGAAAACGGCAACGGCGCCAGCGGATCGCCGGCCTCATCCTCGCCCGCGCCCTTCTGCAGGCTGACGAAGCGCACGCCCGCCACTGCGGCCAGCGGCGCAAGCACCGCGAGCGAGTCCAGCGAGCGCTCGCGGTCGTTTTCGTAACGCGGGTTGCCCTTCCAGGCCAAGCCGACACGCAAACCGCCATCATGCGGGCCGAAGCGCGCGGCCCATGTCGCGACCGCGGCCGGATCGGGTTTCAGGTAAGGCAGTTCGGCGGGAATGTCGTCCAGTCGGGTGGCGAAATGGAAAGGCAGACTCAGCGGCGGAACCCACACATCCCAACACACCCCTGCCGGCACCGGGTCGCCCGGCGCCAGCGCCTCATCGATACCGGCCTGCCCCGCCAGCAGCCGCTTCAGCGCCGGGTGGCACAGCACCGACACGTGCGCTGCACCCGCTCGCTTCAGGCATGCTGCGTAGCGGCAAAACTGGATCATGTCGCCGTGTCCGGCCTCGATGCCGATCAACACCGACTTGCCGGGCAATGGCTCGCCGGCCCAGCGCGGCAGCCCCAGCAAACGATCCAACTGGTGATACCAGTCGCGCGCTTCCAAGCGCGCCCAGCCTTCCTCGTAGCGCCCCTGGCGCAACAGCAGGTAGGCGAGATTGAAAGCCGCGTTGGCATGGCCCGGCACCCGCGACAGCGCTTCACGGTAGCAGCGCTCCGCTTCGTCCTCGCGCTTCAGGCTGGCCAGCAGCACGCCGTAGCTGGACCACAGGCCCGGCGCATCGGGGTGCTGGCTCAGGCTGTCCTGCAACAACGCCTCCGCTTCGGCGAAGCGGTACTGCGCAAGCAGCAAAGCGCTGAAATTGATGCGAATCTGCACATCCGGCGTCAGCGCGATCGCGCGCCGGTAGGCTGCTTCTGCTTCGATCGGCTCACCACGCGCACTCAGCGCAAGCGCGAGATTGCCATGCAGTTCACCGACCGTTGGCGCCAGCGCTAACGCGGCCCGGAAGGCCGTCTCGGCGCCCCCCGCGTCCCCCGCCTCCAGGCAGCGGTTGCCGGCATGAAACAGGGTTTCGAGCGTGCGCGCGAACGTGTCCATGCCGGCACATTACAGGGCCGGAAACGGAATGCGCGTCAGAGGTCGAAATCGGCAGGGTCCAGGCCGAGTTCGGAACACATTCTGCGCACGACCGCCTGTTCATCGTTGTCGAAGCTGCCGTCGGCCGCGCCGATCGCGCAGCACACCCGGATGATGAGCTGCGCCTGCGGCTTGCCCTTGAAGCGGGCGATCGCCTGCATGGCCTCGCCGGTGCCGATGGTGGTGTCGAAATCGAATTTCTCGACGTACTTCTGGAACTGCTTGATCACATCGTTCTGGTCGAACACCTTCAACTGATCGGACGTTCTCAGATAGCCCATCAGCTTCTGCTTTTCCTGCGCCGAGATGTTGCCGTCGGCGTAGGCCACCATCGCGCTGCCCGCGACGACCGCGTCGAGAAAGTCCTTGGACTTGAACTTGGTGATCTCGGTGTTGATTGCGTCGCGCGCATCGGTCACGTTCTTCTTCAGCCAGTCGGTAAATGCCATGGGTGACTCCCTATATCAAAATGGGTGCGCCGCAGCGCACGAAGATCAATGTCGCGGTCTGGGCAGAGCGCCTATCTATCGCCAAGCGCGCTGCCCGGGCAGGCTTCAGGCCGGCGGCTGATCGCCCTTGCCGCCGTCCTTGCCTTCTCCAGGGAAGATGAAGGATGCGACAACCCCGCCCACCAGAGTCAGCAGCACGATCGCGAGGCTCCAGCCCGGCGTGATGTGAAACCCGGTATCACCGACCGTATGGTTCCACGACTGCAGCGTCATCTTTGCACCAATGAAGAATAGCAGGAAGATGACCGCCTTCTCCAGATGAACCAGATATTTGGTCAGCGCGGCAAGCACGAAATAGAGACTGCGCAGCCCCAGAATCGCAAAAATCATCGCCGCATAGACCAGCAGCGGTTCCTGGGTCACCGCGATCACCGCCGGCACCGAATCGAACGCGAACGCAATGTCGGACGTCTCGATCGCGATCAGGCACAGGAAGGCCGGGGTCGCGTAAAAAGCCCCCGGACGGGTCAGATTCACCCCCTCTTCCTTCGCAATCTCCTGGATCTCGTGGTGGCGCACGAAGAAGCGCTCGAGATGCAGGCGGGTGTAGATCGGGATCATCTTGCCGGTCAGGCGCACGCTCCAGTGCTCGGCATAGTCCTCGATCTCCGTGTCGTCGCCCTTGCTCTGCAACATCTTGATGCCGCTCCATATCACGAACGCGGCGAACAGGAATCCGACCCACGGGCTGGCCAGGAACAGTCCGGTGCCGATCATCACGAAGATCGCACGGAACACCAGCGCCCCCATGATGCCGTAGTAAAGAATGCGGTGCTGCAGGATGCCCTTGATGCCGAATGACGCGAAAATCGCCATGAAGACCATCAGGTTGTCGATCGAGAGCGACTTCTCGAGCGCGTACCCGGCAAGGTAGAGATCCGCCCACTCCTTGCTGAAGCGCAACCATAGGTAGACATAGAACGCCAGCGCCAGCGCGACCCAGAACACCGACCAACGCCCGGCATCCGCAAGCGAAATATCGGCGCTCTTGCGGTGCGCGAAAAGATCGAGATATACCGACACCCCGACGACGACGATGAAAATCACGATCGTCTCGAGCGGAAAACCAAAATGACCCATCATTTGTGCACCCAACTCCTGGTTTAAGCATAAAGAACCCGCTCAAACAGACGCCGAGCGGGCCAATAGTTCAGACAAGCACTTTCTTCGCCGGCCCTGTCCGGCCCGGCGTGTAGGCGTCATTTTCCACGAGTTCGTGCTTGCTTGCACTCAATATCCGGTGACCCGCTCCGCCGCGCGCCGGCCCCCCGCGAGCGCTTCGCGGCGGTTCAGAACATGCGCTGCGCCAAGGCCAGGACGACTACCGCGTAGATCGCGGCCATGAGATCGTCCACCATTACCCCGAAACCGTTCTTGAAGCGTCGGTCCAGCCATCCGATCGGCCACGGTTTGACGATATCGAAGAATCTGAACGCGGCGAACGCCGCCAACCACCACACCCAATGGTGCGGCACGGTCATGAGTACCATGCAATAGGCGACGATCTCGTCCCAGACGATCCCGCCATGGTCGGAAACACCGAGCGCCCGTCCGGCCACTTCGCACACATGACAGCCGAAGGCGAACAGCAGGATGATCGCCCCCCATTGGACAGCCACGTCGAAGACACCCAGCAGCAGGAACAATGGCAAGCCGACGACGGTCCCAACCGTTCCGGGCGCGACCGGGCTCAGGCCGGTGCCGAAACCGAGGGCGATGAAATGGAGCGGATTCGCCAGCAGGAAACCGCGGGGTATCGGCGAGGACTTCATGCGCCGGCTGCGCCCGGCGCGCTTTTGATCAGGTTCATTTCAACAAATCCACATGACTGGTAAGATTCGACGCGATTGCCGGCCAAGCGAAGAAAGCACCGCCCGCAACCCGCCGCTGCGCACCGCTTGCGAGCCCGGAAGTCGGCCGCGACATGGCGCTTCACCGGTGCGATCCGGCTGTTGTTTGGCCGCATATCGTACCCGCAAATCGTCTTCTATAATCGGGACGCGAGACCGGAAGGATCGAAATGGCGGGCTGCGCATCCACGCATCAAGGGCATGTTCCGGCGACGCCGGACAAGGCGCGCGCATTGCGGTTTAGCGCACGCCTCTCTGCTTGAAGGAAACCGCTTTTTCCAACCACGAAGGAATACGCAAATGGCTATCAGTCTGCAAAAGGGTGGCAACGTCAATCTGTCGAAGGAAGCGCCGGGCATGAAGAAGATGCTCGTCGGCCTGGGATGGGATATCCGGTCGACCGACGGTGACGCCTTCGACCTCGACGCGAGCGCCTTCCTGCTCAATTCCACCGGCAAAGTTCGCTCCGACGCCGACTTCATCTTCTACAACCAGCCCAAGTCGCCCGACGGCAGCGTGGTGCACACCGGTGACAACCGCACCGGCGAAGGCGATGGCGACGACGAGTCCATCATCATCGAGCTCGACAAGGTACCGGCGGACATCGACAAGGTTTCGGTGTGTGTGACGATTCACGACGCCGAGGCCAAGCGCCAGAACTTCGGGATGGTGTCGAGCGCCTACGTCCGCTGCGTCGATGCGGTGACCAACGTCGAAGTCGCGCGCTACGACTTGTCCGAAGACGCGTCGGTCGAGACCGCGATGATCTTCGGCGAGGTCTATCGCCATGCGGGCGAGTGGAAGTTCAAGGCCATCGGCCAGGGCTTCAAGGGCGGCCTGGGGCCCCTCGCCAAGAACTACGGCGTCAACGTCTGACGCCTGATGCCGGAGCGGCCTTGCCGCTCCGGCCCCTTACCGTTCGCCAAGGAAATCCTATGGACATCGCACGCGGACAACGCATCAAGCTTCAGGACCTGATTTCCACGGGTTCGCGATTCGCAGTCGATCTGCAGCTCGACACCGGCGGCATCAGCGTCGACAGCGCCTGTTTCGGACTCGATGCGCAGCGCAAGCTTTCCGACGAACGTTACATGACTTTTTTCAACCAGCCGACCACGCCATGCAAGGGCGTATCGCTGGACGGCGCGAATCGCTTCGAATTCGATCTCGAGCGCCTGCCGCCGACGATCGATGCGCTGGTCGTGACCCTGGCCATCGACGGACCCGGCGCCATGAACGGACTGCGCCCGAGCGCATTGCACGTGGTACACGAAGGCGTCGAGGTCGCGGCGCACCGCTTCGACGGCTCGGCTTTCGCGGCCGAGCGCGCGATCATGCTGATCGAGCTGTATCGCAAGGACGGGGGCTGGCGTCTGAATGCCATCGGACAAGGCTTCAACGGAGGGCTCGATGCGCTGATCGTGCATTTCGGCGGCACCGTCGCCGAGCCGACCCCGAACCCGCCCGCGGCCACCGTGCCACCGCCCGCTGCACCGCCACCCGCCCCGTCCGCCGCGATATCGCTCGAAAAACGGGTCGAAAAGGAAGCACCGCACCTGGTGAGCCTGGTCAAGAAGGTCGGCCTGTCGCTCGAAAAAGCCGGCCTGAGCGGCCACAAGGCGCGCGTGGCCTTGTGCCTGGATATCTCGGCGTCGATGTCGCGACTGTACTCGTCCGGGCAGATGGCAGCGTTTACCGAACGCATACTCGCGCTGGCCGCGCGTTTCGACGACGACGGACAACTCGACGTATTCCTGTTCGGCAACGAGGTGCACGAGCCCGAACCCATGTCGCTCGCCGGCTCGCGCGGCTACGTCGAAAGGCTGCTGAAACGCTATCCCCTGGAAGGCGGCACCCGCTACGGGGTCGCGATGCAGGCGATCCGAAGGCACTTCTATCCCCAGGGCGGGCGGCCGGGCAAGCCCATATCCGACCGTCTTCCGGTCTACGTGATGTTCGTGACCGATGGCCAGACCATGGACGAGAAGGTCTCCGAGCAACAGATCCGCGAAGCGAGCTTCGAACCGATCTTCTGGCAGTTCATGGGAATCGGCAAATCGAACAAGGGCAGCGACAAGAAGAAAGGATTCTTCGCGCGCCTGCTCGAAACCGATTTCTCGTTTCTCGAGAAGCTCGACACCCTCGACGGCCGCTACATCGACAATGCCAACTTCTTTTCGGTCGAACGCCCCGACCAGCCGTCCGACGAAGAGCTCTACGAGTTGCTGCTGCTGGAGTACAAGGCGTGGCTTCCGCTCGCCCGCCAGCGCGGCTTGCTCGCCTGAAGAGCGCTTGCCCCGCCCTCGACCCGCAACGACGGGGTAGCGGCGCGCGAACCGCCGCCGGACATCATGCCGCCACCAACACGTTATATAGTCACGCGTCGCGCGGACCGGCGGCGCGTGCGTCGCGGCCGTTTTCACTTTCAATCGAAGCAGGAGAAACAACCATGGCAGTGAGTCTGCAGAAAGGTCAGAAGATCTCGCTCAACAAGGAGTCGGGCAACACCCTGAGCAAGATCGTGATGGGACTGGGTTGGGACGCGGTCAAGAAATCCAGCTTCTTCGGCTTTGGCGGCGGCAGTGTCGAGATCGACCTGGACGCCTCGTGCCTGCTGTTCGACGAAGGCGGCGCGCTGGTCGACGCGGTGTGGTTCCGTCAACTGCGCAGCAAGGATGGCAGCATCCAGCACACCGGTGACAACCGCACCGGCGAAGGTGACGGCGACGACGAGCAGATCAAGGTCGATCTCGACCGCGTGCCGGCCAATGTCAAATCGCTGGTGTTCACGGTGAACTCCTTCACCGGCCAGAACTTCGCGCAGGTGGCCAACGCGTATTGCCGCATCCTCGACGGCGCGAACAACAAGGAAGTCGCCCGTTACGACCTGTCGGTGCAGGGTTCGCACAACGCGCAGGTGATGGCCAAGGTGTATCGCCATGGCGGCGAGTGGAAGATGCACGCGATCGGCGAGAACGGCAGCGGCCGCACCTTCGACGAACTGCTGCCCCGCATCACGCCCCATCTGTGAAATCCGGCATGACTCGCGTCTGGTTCAACAAGACCTTCTCGTCCGTGCATGGGGCCCTCGAGCTCATTCGCCTCGGCGATGCCTCCGGGTCCTACCACCTGATCTGCTCGAGCCCGAATCCGCATGCAATCGCCCCGCTCGCGGCCCATGAAGCCGCCGTCGAACCGAGCGGTCTCAAGGGCGCCGAGTATGTCGACTGGTGTCTCGGTTTCTGCCGCGATCGGCGGGTAGACATTTTCGTGCCGGGCAAGGAAGCGAGCCTGGCCGGCGCCCGTCGGGGCGAGTTCGATGCCGTCGGCACGCGGGTCATGAGCGCCGCGCCACCAGCGGCGCTCGATCTGCTCCACGACAAGGCCGAGTTCTACCGCAAGGCGCTCGCCCCGACCGCGCCCGCACCCGGATTCGCGGTGTTCGAGTCCCTCGAGCAGTTCGACGCAGCCTACGCGCGCATGCGCGCCGACTATCCCATGCTGTGCATGAAACCGTCGGTTTCGGTTTACGGGATTGGCTTTCGCCGGATTCTCGAAGACCGCTCGGGCTTCGACCTCTTGATGGCCGGCGACGCCTATCGCATCGACCTGCGCTCCTTGCGCGAACTCCTGGAGCGCGCCGCTGCGTTCCGACCGATGCTGCTCATGCCCTACCTGGCCGGGCACGAATTCAGCGTCGACTGCGTCGCCGACGGTGGCGCGCTGGTTTGCGCGGTGGCGCGACGCAAGCCTCTCTCGGCGGGCGCCGGGCAGGAGATCGTGCTCCGCGACGACATCCAGCAGGCGTGCGCCGATCTGGTGGCGCAGTTCACGCTCAACAGCAATGTCAACATCCAGTTCCGCGAGGGTGACCAGGGCCTGCATGTGCTCGAGATCAACCCGCGCATGTCGGGCGGCATCGCGATGGCAAGCCTCGCCGGCCCCAACCTCCCTTATCTCGGGCTCGCCGTGTTCGATCGCGGCCGCGATGCGGTCGAGGTGCCCGCGCTGCAAGCCGGCCTGCGCGTCGGCGAGACGACCCGTGCCGTGAGGCTGGCGTGACCGTTATTACGGCAGGACCTGCCGCGTGCCGCGACAGCAGCGTCGTCACGGCCGACCTGCCAACCGGCAGACTCACGCTCACGGTCGAATCGTCCCGTCGGCCGGTCGAGGATCTGCTCGGATTCGCCGCGCGCGCCAACCCACGCCGGGCGTTCCTGTTCCTGAGCAAGGTCCTCGGCAAGCACCACCCGGTACGCCCGGCCGACATGGCCGCGACCCATCGGCTGCTTGCCGACGACGTCCCCGCCGTCGGGGGCCCGGTGGTCTTCATCGGCATGGCGGAGACCGCGACCGGCCTCGGGCAAGGCGTGTTCGAGGCCTGGATCGACGCACACCCGGGAGCACCGGCGCTCTACCTGCAGACCACCCGCTATCGCGTCGATCACGCGCAGCGTCTGGATTTCGAGGAGGCTCACAGCCATGCGCCGCGGGTTTTCCTGCACCTGCCCACCGATCCGGCGGAACGCGCATCGTTCGCCGCGGCACGGCGGGTGGTACTGGTGGATGACGAACTCAGCACCGGCAACACCTTTGTGAACTTGGTCGCGGTGCTGCGCCACGCGATGCCCCACCTGGCCGGCGTGCATCTGGCGACCCTCGCCGATTTCATGGGCGCCCGGCGCCGGTCCGAGCTGGGCGACACGATGGGGATGGCCTGCTCGGTCGGCGCCTTGATACGCGGATCGTGGCAGTTCGAGCACAACGGCGCCACCATCGCGGCCCCGGCGGCGCAGTGCGCCGAAGGCCACGAAGTGCGCCTGGCGGACGCCGGCTATGGCCGGCTCGGACGCAGCCAACGACTGCGGGCGAGTGCCGATCTCGTCGGCCGCCTCGCCGCCGAAACCGTGCCCGGCACCACGCTGGTCGTCGGTACCGGCGAGTTCATGCATGCCGCCTTCGTACTCGGCCGCGCACTCGAAGCGGCGGGCGCGGACGTGCGGGTGCAGGCCACGACCCGGTCACCGATACTGCGCTGGGGTGCGGTCACCCATGCCCTCGCCGTGCCCGATCCCTACCACGAAGGGGTAGCGAACTTCATCTACAACTTCGCGCCGGGCCGGTACGCGCGGGTCTTGATCTGTCACGAAACCGCCCCCGACCCCGCGCTGTTCGAGCTTGCCCGCCTTCTCGACGCACGCCTGATCCACTTCCAGCCCGACGACCATGCCGAAGAAGTTCCTGTTTGCTGACCTGGACGACACCCTGTTCCAGTCCCACAAGAAGTGCCCGCCCGACACACCCCTGACTCCGGCGGCCTACCTCAAGGATGGCAGTGCCCACTCGTTCCTGACACCTGCGCAGGCGAGCGTGCTCGATCTGTTCCGGCGCGAGATGGGGGTGATCCCGGTCACCGCCCGCAATGCCGACGCGTATGCCAGGGTCAGGCTCGGGTTCACGAGCGGCGCGGTGGTGAATTACGGCGGCGTGATTCTCGGCCCCGATGGCGCGCCCGAGGCCGAGTGGTTGAAGCGCAGCCGCACGCTCGCCGAACAGACCCTGCCCGAACTGAATGCGATCGCGGCCACGCTGGGCGAATGGGCCGCGGCCAGCGGCGCCCGACTGCGGATACGCATCATCGAGGACTTCGGGATACCTTTCTACGTCTGCGCCAAAAGCGAAGAAGGCGATGAGACCGCGCTCGATCCGATCGACGCGAAAGCACGCACCGAATGGAGCGGCCCCGGCGCGACGGTCGCCGTGCATCGCAACGGCAACAACTTCTCGGTCTTGCCGGCCTGGCTGGACAAGCGCCACGCGGTCGAGCACCTGGCCGGGCGGCTGCGCGCGGTCCATGGCGAGATCGTCACCTTCGGAATGGGCGACAGCCTTTCCGATCTCGCCTTCATGAGCGCCTGCGACTACGCCCTGGTGCCGCGGCGCAGCCAGATCAACCACCTGCTGGGCAGCCGCTGATGTTCCACGGCTCGTACCGCGCGGCGGATGTCGAATTCCTGCTCAAGCCGATCGAGATCGATTTCATCACCGATCTCGCGCTCAAGGAAACCCTGATCCAGTCCGGACAGCGCCACTACAGTGAAATGCTGTCGCCCGAGCGGGTGCCCTCGGCGCGCTATCTCACGCTGTTCCACCAGGCGCACGCGGCCAACCGGACGCGCCTGGCGCGTGACTGCCTGCGCCTCGCGAACATGTTGTGCGACCGCCACGGCCCCGACCTGGCGATCGTGTCGCTCGCACGCGCCGGCACCCCGATCGGCGCGATCGTCCGCCATTTGATCGAGCGCGTCCATGGCGGCCACCCGAGCCACTATTCGGTATCGATCATCCGCGATCGCGGCATAGACGAGCGTGCCCTGGACGAGATTCTCGCGCGCGGCCACCCGCCGGCCTCGATCGCCTTCGTCGACGGCTGGACCGGCAAAGGGGTGATCAGCCGCGAACTCGCGCAGGCCGTCGCGCGCTACAACGCCAAGCGCGCCGTTGCCATCGACCCGGGGCTGAACGTGCTGACCGACCTTGCCGGCTCCGCCGCGCGCGCCGCTTCCGGCGAGGACTACCTGATCGCGTCGAGCATTCTGAATTCGACCATCAGCGGCCTGGTCAGCCGCTCCATCCTCAACGCCGCGATCCAGCCCGGCGACTTCCACGGCTGCGTGTTCTTCACCGAGTTCATGCCCCACGATCTGTCGCGATGGTTCGTAGACGACATGGTCGCGGCGGCGCTCGCACTCGACCCCGCCACGACGCTATCGACCACACCGGCGCGCGCCGAACTCGCCGCGGTCTCGCGCGACTACATGGCGCAGGCGAAAGCGCGCTATGCGATCGACGACGACAACCTGATCAAGCCTGGGATCGGCGAGGCCACCCGGGTATTGCTGCGGCGCAACCCGGAACGCGTCATCGTTCGTGACTCGGGCAGCGCCCGCGTGGCACACTTGATCGCCCTGGCCGCCGAGAAATCCATCCCCGTCGAACGCGACCCCGGGCTTCCCTATCATGCCGTATCCATCATCAGGAGCGCTGGCGATGCGTGACGTCACCGAACTCGGGGCGAGCCTGTACGTGCCCGCAACCCGCACCGACCTCGATCTGATCAGTCGTGGCGAGCGCCTCGGCCAGGTCCGCTCGCTGATCTTCTGCACCGAGGACGCGGTCAAGGAGCCCGACCTGGCGCTCGCCCTCGAGAACCTGCGCCAGTCGCTCGCCAGCATGCGCTGCCTCGGGCCGCGGATGCGCTTCGTGCGTGTGCGCAACCCGGCGGTGCTCGCCGCGGTGCTCGACATGCCGGGCGCCGAGCGGCTCGACGGCTTCGTCCTGCCCAAGGTCACGCGCGCAGTCCTGCCGGAATACCTCGGCCTGCTGCGGGGCCACGGCCATCTGATCATGCCGACGCTGGAAACCCGCGAAGTGTTCGACGAGCGCGAGATGATCGCACTGCGCCGGCTGCTCGAGCGCGAATCGGTGCGCGAGCGGGTACTGACCCTGCGCATCGGCGGCAACGACCTCTTCTCCTTGCTGGGGATGCGTCGCCCGCGCGGGCGCACCCTCTACCAGACCTCGCTGGGCCCGGTGATCGCGCGCCTGGTCACCACCTTCAGGCCCAGCGGACTCAATCTGAGCGCGCCAGTGTTCGAGTACCTGGACGATGCGCCGACCCTGCAGCGCGAAGTCGAAGAGGACCTCGCGCACGGTCTGGTCGGCAAGACCGCGGTTCATCCCGACCAGGTGCCGATCATCGAGTCGTGCTACCGGGTGCATGCCTCAGATCTGGAGATGGCCGAGCTCATTCTGAGCGACGATGCACCGGCCGTGTTTCGCATGCACGACGCGATGTGCGAACCCGCCACGCACCGCAACTGGGCCCAGGGCCTGCGCAAGTCGGCAAGCTGCTTCGGCCTCAACGATGGCGCGAACGGCGGCATGCCGGCATGACGCGGCCGTTCGGACGCCATCGCGCCGGCTGGTCGATCACACCACTCAGCGCAAACCACGAATCTTACGGCGGCCGGTCCGCCCATTTGAAAGGATGACGAACATGCAGATTGCACGCGGCCAACGGCTCAAACTCGCGGATCTGGGGCTGGACGGACAGCCCTTCTCGATTGCGCTGACACTTGCGGACGGCGGACTGGTCGTCGACAGCGCCTGCTTCGGCCTCGATGCCGCGCGCAAGCTTTCCGACGAACGCTACATGACTTTCTTCAACCAGCCCGCATCACCTTGCGGCGCGGTGAAGCTGGCGAGCGGCGGGCGCTTCGACTTCGACCTGGCGAGGCTTCCGGCCACGATCGAATCGCTGACGGTGACCCTCGCGATCGACGGCGCCGGCACCATGAGCAAACTGGGCAACTGCATTGCGACCCTCAGCCGGGGCGGCACCAGCGCGGCCACTTACGCCTTCGACGGCGGCCAGTTTTCGGCCGAACGCGCGGTCATGCTGCTCGAACTCTATCACAAGGACGGCCAGTGGCGGCTGAATGCCGTCAGCCAGGGCTTCAACGGCGGCCTCGACGCCCTGGTCACCCACTTCGGCGGCAGCGTCGCCGACAAACCGTCGGCCCCGCAGGCCGCCCCGCCCAGCGCACCGCCGCCCAGCCCGCCACCCGCGCCACCTTCACGGGTGTCGCTCTCCAAGATCACGCTCGACAAGCGCGGCGACCAGATTTCGCTCGAGAAGCGCGGCAGCGGCAAAGGCCATGGGCGCATCGAGTGCAACCTCAACTGGACTTCGGGCGGTGCGCCGGCCAAGAAAAGGCTGCTGGGCGGACTGTTCGGCGGCGGGCGCAGTTCAGGCATCGATCTCGATCTCGGGTGCCTGTTCGAACTCAGCGACGGGCGCAAATCGGTGGTGCAGGCCTTGGGCAACTGCTTCGGGGACTTCAACCGGGCCCCGTTCATCAATCTGGCCGGCGACGACCGGACCGGCGCGAGCACGAGCGGCGAGTTCCTCTACATCAACGGCGACCACCTCGCCGAGATCAAGCGCATCTGCGTGTTCGCGTTCATTTACGAGGGTGTGGCCAACTGGGCGCAGGCCGATGGCGTGGTGACGGTGACGGTTCCCGGCCATCCGGTCATCGAAGTACGCCTCGATGGCCACCAGCCCAGCAAGAACATGTGTGCGATCGCGATGCTGGAAAACCACAATGGCGAATTGCGCGTGACCAAGCTCGCCGAATACTTCGCCGGCCACCCCGATCTCGACCGCCACTATGGCTGGGGCATGCGCTGGACCGAGGGTTCCAAGTAGGCCGGCCTTTCCGCCGGCACCGGGCGGCTGGCACAGCTCAGCCCCCGGCCATCTGCACCATCAGCAGGCGCCCGCCGAGCTCCGGCGACAACAGAATCCGGGCGCCCTCTTCGAGCAGCACCCGGGCGCCGATCGGAATGTCCAACCCGGCGCTGACATCGCGCATGCCGCTCAGCCGTTCATTGACCAGATACCAGTCGCCCTGGTGCGCGACGAAGTAGCCGACACGCCGGGTATCGTCGCCCGACAGCTTCTCGTTCGGAAAGATGAAGCGGTTCTGATGCCAGCGAAACAGTGACTGCCCGTCGTAAACCATCACGCGATGCTTGTCGGACAGGAAGCGCCCCTTCTCGTGCGACGAGTACAGATTCAACACCGGCAGCTTGCCACGATGCGGCGTGCCGCAAAACGGACAGCGCGGCAGTGTCGAGTTGTCGAACGGATACCACTTCTGCTCGCATGCCGGGTTCGCACACGGCTGGAGCAGGTCGACCGTCTTGACCAGCGCGGTCTCCCACTCGTCGGCGGTCGGCCGCAGTGCCGGCTCGTGCAGACCATGCACGAAACTGCGTTCGAACAGCGCGGATAGATACGGGCCGGTGATCGTATAGGGCAGACGGCGCGTATCCTTCCAGGGCGATTCGCCGGGGCGCAGATCTTCGGCCCTGATCCGGTTCGAGCGGTCGTCGGGGTGCTCGACGAACAATGCGCCGGCACCCATCGTCAGCTCTTCGTCCTTCTGGGCGTCGTCAGGATCGTGGATTCTGTCGCCGCGCAACGGATGGCGATAAAGCAGATACATGTATACGAGCACCGCGAGCGCATGCAGGTCGGTGGTGCGCGACGGCAGCTTGCGATCGGGATCGCCCTCGTCGAGATGCGCGGACCTGATCACCTCGGGCGCGATGAAATCCGGCGTCCCGATGACTGCGGGCGGATGCCGCCCGGGCACGACCAGACCATCCAGATCGATGAGACAAGCCTGGCCGGTGGTCGGGTCGATGAGGCAATTGTTGTAGCCGAGATCGCTGTGGCTCAGTCCGGCCATGTGCATTCGCCGCACCGCGCGCGCCAGCATCACGCACACCCGCAGGTGGCGCATCCAGTCGCCCAACTCGCGCGGATCGAGAAAGCGCGCGCGATGCCCCGGGCTCGCGAACCATTTGCCGACTTTTTCCCTGCCCCGAATGCCCAGCAGCCGGTCGTCGTTGCGGCTGCCGTGCTCGAAGAAGAAACACGCGCGGTAAAACGGCACCACGACGCCCAGCCTGCCCGCATACTCGACCACCGCGGTGGGCCAGCAATAGAGGTTCTTCAGGTACTCGCCCCCCGCCTGGCCGAAAATACGCTCGCGGTAGCGCCCGGTGATCTCGAGCAATCGCTCGCGGCTGGCGGCGTCCGCCGGGCCACGGTAGAAGGCCACGACATAGGTCTCGTCGGGGCTGAACATGACGTCCTTCACCCCGCCCCGCGCCTTCACTTCATCGATGAATCGCACCGTACTGCCATCGCTGGCGGTGAGCGTCACGACTGCGGCCATGTGGCTTCCTTCTGGTCTAGCGCCGGGCTCAACATACGATGGCGATGGTGCGGTCGTCGTGGTTGCCTTGCGACCAGAAGCCCAGCCATGCGAGCAGGCGCCGATCGGCCTGCGCATCGGCGTCGAAGGGCATCACGTCCTGCGCGATCTCTTCCCACAAGGCGCGCCACGGACCCGGTTCGGAGAGCTGCGCCACGCTTTCGAAGCGCGCGTCCGAAACCCCGTCGGTCATCAGCATGAACGCGGTGAAATCGTCGCACAGCACATACCGGACGCGCTCGTCCAAGGCCGCCGCTGCGAGCACGGCCGGCTCGAGAAAACGGGTCTGCCCAGCGTATTCCCCCCCATCGGCGTCGCCCAGCAACGCCGGGGCGCAGCCGTCGCGGTGGACGCCGATCACGCCATCACCCACCCAGTAGCCGGCGCACAACCACTGTTCGCCGCATTTGCATGCGACACCGATCAGCAAGGTCGTAGCGAGCTCACGCACCGCCGGGATTCGTCCGGGCCCGGCCGCCACGGCATCTTCGAGCGCCTGCATCGCCTGCCGGGCCGCGGAGCCGAGCGTCACGACCAGGGCTTGGTGCAATCCGCGCCCCGCTTCAGCCGACCCGTCCACCTGCAGCGCGGCGACCGCGGCGAGCACTCGAGCGCCCGCGTCGGCACCGAGTGCCTGCCGCAGGTGATCGCCGGCCGCCTGCACGGCGAGCTGCGATCCTAGCCGGGACAACGCCGCGCTGCCAGCGCCGTCGGCGACGACCGCGACATACCAGCCGTCGCGCGGATCCGACCAGACGAAGAAATCGTCATCGCAGCAGGCGCCCACATGGGCATGCGAGCGTCCTCGGGTTCGCGCCGCGACGACTCGCCGCTCGCGCCCGGCGATCAGCTGTGCCGCCTGGTCGGGCTTCCAGCACGGGGCGTCGCGATCGGACGGGATGTCCTTCCAGAGCTGCCTGGGGTCGGGATTGACGTAGATCGCCGCGGTGGCGATATGCCGCGCCTCCGCGTCCTCGCCCACGCAGCGATAAACTACCTCGAGCGAAAATTCGCCATGTGCCTGCGGCGTGCCGGTGAGCAGCCCGGTCGCCACATCGCAAACCAGCGCGAGGCCGGGCGGCACGACGACCTCGAGCAACATCACCGGCGGCGCGCCTGGCGCCGGCGTGATCGCCCCGGCATAGGCCTGGGCCTGCCTGGCGTTGGCGATTCTGAACTTCACCGGCGCGCCCATGCCCGCCCCCCGGCCTGAGCATCGTCGCCCGAACCCCGGCCCCGCGCCACGCCTCGACACCTAGCCACGGGCACGCGAAACATCGAATCCTCCTTCGGCCACGCCCATACCGATCTCGCTGTCGCAGCCCGGGCACACCGCCGACCCCGGACCGGGTACGCAGAATATCTGCCCGCATGCGCACGCGGCGAACGCATACGGCGCACCGCAATGGGGGCATCCGGGCGAGCCCCGCAGGTAGTCGGTGTTGATCGTGCGGACGTTTGCGCGGGGATCCGAGAGCGCGTCGAAATCGCGTTCCGCCGCGAACACGCCGACGAGATCGTAGGCCACCGGGTCGATCTGAAAGTCCTGGGTCGCCACCGCCTGGCCGCTGCGTTCGTACTTGATCAGATACGGCAGCCTGCTCTTCTGGCAGCGGCCCGCGACGATCACGAAATCCTCGTCAACCGCCGTCGCCTGGGCGATCGACTCGATCTTGCGCATCACGGATTCATCGACCTTGGCCAGGTTGACCCTGGCCGGCTCACCGATGCCGATGCTGCGGCTTTGCGAACTCACCGAAGCGCTGATCCAGTCGATGAACTTCCGGAAGTCGCTCGATGCGGCCGTCTCGATGCGCAGCACGTCGGCCGTCACCTCGGACAGGCGCTCGAGCGCCGCATGCGCGCCGATCCCGACCGCGACCAGGTTGACCCTGCGCGCGTAATCGCGAGCCCAGCGCGCGAGCGGCGGTCCGACATCGTCGGTGCTCTTGCCGTCGGTCATGAGGAACACCAAGGGCTTGAAATCGCCCTTGCGCTGCGCACTCGAGCGCTGCACGTTCGCATCGATCTCCGCCATCAGGTGATCGAAGGCCGCGCCGATCGAGGTACCCGAGCCCAACGGCAGGCGCGGCGGGTAGAACGACGCGAGCTCGACCAGCGGCGTCAGCGTTCTGGCCCGGCCGGCGAACGCGATCACCGAGAGATAAGCGGTCTCGAGCGCATAGGGGTCGGTGCGCAAGCTCTGGATCAAGCGCTCTATGCCCTCCTGCAGACTGCGAAGATTGTCCCCGGCCATGCTTTCGGAGACGTCGATGACGAGAAAGACCGGCAAGCGCCGCATACAACCCCCTGCTTACAGAACCACGTTGATCTCGGGCGGCGGTGGCGGCAGCGCGACCGCACTGCTCGAACCGCGGCTCTGGCTATCCTTCGAGACGGTTTCGGAAACCCACTGGAAGAATTTCCCGAAACTCGCGGCATCCATGGTGTCGAGGCTGACCACATGCTCGGTCAAGCGCGTGAGCTGGGTCGGATCGGCCTTCGGACCGGCGGCACATGCCACCACCGCGGCGAATCCGGCCGCTCTCACCCTGGGAATGACCTCGGAGTATGCGAGCGTATCGGTGGGTTTGCCGTCGGTCAGGATCACCAGCATCGGCTTCCAGTCGCCCTTGGCCGTATCGGTGGATTTGCGCACCTCGCGCGCGACCTGCTCGCAGATGCGCTCGAGCGCCTCGCCGAGCAGGGTCGCGCCCGACCGGGGGCAAACGATCTCGGGCAGGATCACATCCACCACCGCCGTCATCGGCAGGACTTCCTTGATTTCTGAATCGAAGGTCGTGATCGATAGATGCACGCTGTCGAGCGCATAGGGATTGGTCCGCAGCGAACCGAGCAAGGCCTGCAGGCCCGCGTTGACGGCAACGATCGGTTCGCCATTCATCGACCCGGAGGTATCGATGCACAGATAAGTCAACAGCCTGCGAGTCATTGAGTCACCTCGAACACGGTTTTGTAATGAAACGAAACGGGGCGGCGCCCGGCCCGCCCGGTAGAGCCGATCACGTTGCCCGGCCGGGCCCATCGGCCCCGAAGGCGCTTCTTCCCACCTCCCGAAAAACCCCCTACACTCCCGCCGGCGGTCGTGACGTAACGTCGGCATCATGGGGCGCCCTCATTATCCGCACTGTCGTGCAAGAATGCCAAAGCCCCATGTCTGTCGCGCTGCCGCTGCTTGGGAGGACGCTGGACCAGCGGCGTTCGCGCGCCATGCGCCAGGCACTTTTTACACGTCGATCATTCTTTCACGCGAGGAAAAATACGCAATGGCAATCAGTCTTCAGAAAGGTGGGAACGTCAACCTGAGCAAAACCGCGCCGACCATGAGCAAGATGATCGTGGGCCTGGGATGGGACGCGCGCGCGACCGACGGGGCCGAGTTCGACCTCGACGCGAGCGCCTTCATGCTGAACAGCTCGGGCAAGGTGCGCAGCGACAAGGATTTCATTTTCTACAATCAGCCCAAGTCGGAAGAAGGCTCGGTCGAATATGGCGGCGACAACAAGACCGGCGCCGGCGACGGTGACGATGAAACGATCGTCGTCGAGTTGTCGAAGGTTCCGGCCGATGTGGAGAAGATCGCGATCTGCGTGACCATCCACGAAGCCGACACCCGCCGCCAGAATTTCGGCATGGTCTCGGCAGCCTACGTACGCTGTGTCGATGCCGCCGGCAACACCGAGGTCGCCAAATATGACCTTTCGGAAGACGCCTCGATCGAGACGGCGATGATCTTCGGTGAAATCTACCGAAGCAGCGGCGACTGGAAGTTCAAGGCGATCGGACAGGGTTTCCAGGGCGGTCTGGCACCGCTGGCGAAGAACTTCGGCGTGAACGTCTGACCCAACCCGGCACGACGCCCGCCGCGGCGGGCGTCGTCAGAATGCCGCCGGGAGGCGCAACATGCCCGACTCGGAAAAGCGCATTCCACCCAGCACGCCACCGCCAAAACGGCCACGCAAGACATACGGCAGTTCCGCCGCAGCATTGCCGTCGATCATGCCCAGGGCCTGACGCATCACGGTCAAGGCCGACACCGATGCCGGTACGGTGACGACCGTCTCGCCAAACCTCGGCACGCTGCCCTTGTAGTCGCTCACGCCGGTCGCGAACGGCTTGCCGTTCAGCTCCAGTTCGAGCGCGACGCCGTCGAAATCGATTACGGCCTCGTTCGGATTCTGCACCCTGAGCTTGACGGCAAAGCGCGCTTCCATCCCCTGACCCGCCATGGGTTCGATCCCGACCACGCTGACGCGCACGGGGTCGCGCTGCGCGAGACTCGCACAACCCGCCAGCAGCAACATGATCGCGCCCGTTGCGAGCAGCAATATCGCCTGAAGGCGAACGCAATGCGGATACCGGAGCACGATGGCTTACCTCCACGATTGATCAGACGCATTCTACCCGCGACGGCCGACCCTAGCGGACATCCGGCAGCTTCATCCATCGCCCGCGCACGTGTCAAAAAGTGATCGGGGAAATAGGGCACTTACATTTGCGCCATAGACTGGCGCCTCGCTCTTCTGGAGGACATGCTCATGAATTGCCGCACCCTGACCCGCCTTCTACCCCAAGACCTCCGCTTTCACTCGCTCGGCGCGGATGGTTTTCATCATCCCATCCGCTTCGTGTTCGTCACCGAACAACTGCGCCGGGGCATTCTTGACGAACGTGAACTCATCCGGACCTCGCTGCCAGCGACACGCGCGGTATTGCAGGAAGAAATCTTCGCACGCTACGACCCTGCGGCGCGTTCGAGAGCATTCCAGGCGATTCTGCGCAGATTCTCACCCCGCCCCCGGGCACGCTGAGCTCGAACCGCCGCGCACGGCGACATTGCCCTCGACCGGCTTTTCGCGCAACATCCGTCCGTGCGGTCAGTTCTTGCTGACCGCTCATCCCGCCCCTCGGTTCGAGGGTGTGCAGTCTGTGTATCCGTCCCGACTAACCCGGTAATTTCGAAGCGCATGTATCTAAACATTGTTGGCCTGCTCGTCGGGACCGTCTTCTTTGCCTTTTCACTCACGCCCTCGCTGCTCCCGCGGCCATTCTTCATCCAGGGGATTCTTTCCGGCCTGTCGTTCTCGGCCGGTTACGGCCTGGGCGTGGCGGCCGTGGCCCTGTGGAACTACCTGCAGTTGCCGGCCTTGCGCATGCGTACCGCGGTCGTCGCCAAATCGGTCGCGGCGTTGCTGTGCCTGTTGGTGGCGGTGAGCTTCCTGTGGCAGGCGACGAACTGGCAAAACGCGCTTCGCGAAATGATGGGCATGGAGGAATCGGCCGGCCTGCAACCGTTCATGCTCGGCCTGATCTCAGTCGTCCTGTTCGTGGTACTGCTGGCGCTGGCACGTTCGTTCCGCTGGGTGTTCCGCGCCTTGTCGGCTCGACTGCGGCGTTTCGTGTCGCCGAGGATCTCGCAGTTGATCGGCATCGTCGTCGCCATCGCACTGTTCTGGTCGGTGATCGACGGCGTCTTGCTGAGCAGCCTGCTGCGGGTCGCCGATCGCTCGTTCCAGCAACTCGATGCGCTGATCCAGGATGATCTGCCCCGGCCGGTCCATGCCGCCCAGACCGGCAGCACGGCCTCGCTGATCAATTGGGAAGACCTTGGACGCCAGGGGCGCAGCTTCGTTGCCGGCGGGCCCGACGCCGAGGATCTGAGCCGCTTTTTTGCCGCGCCGATGCCCGCCCCGATCCGCGTCTACGTCGGCCTGAACTCGGCCGACACACCCGAGCAGCGGGCCCGCCTCGCGCTGGACGAATTGAAGCGTGTGGGCGGCTTCGAACGCTCGGTGCTGCTGCTGGTGACGCCCACGGGCACCGGCTGGATCGACGCGTCGTCGCAGGACCCGGTGGAATACCTGCATCGCGGCGACATCGCCACCGTCGCGGCACAGTATTCCTACCTCAACAGCCCGCTCGCACTGCTGACGGAGGGCGCATACGGCGCCGAAATGGCCCGTATCCTGTTCTCGGAGATCTACGGCCACTGGCGCACCCTGCCCCGCGATGCACGGCCGCGCCTCTACCTCAACGGACTGAGCCTGGGCTCCTTGAACTCCGATCGTTCTTTCGATCTATACGACATCATCGAAGACCCCTTCAACGGCGCACTGTGGAGCGGCCCCCCATTCCGGAACGATACCTGGCGGCGCATGACCGAGCAGCGCGACCCCGGCTCGCCGGCGTGGCTGCCCCGCTTTCGCGGCGGGTCGGTCGTACGCTTCATGAACCAGGACGGCGGCCTGAGTGAGGGTGACGCACCCTGGGGCGGTTTCCGAATTGCCTTTCTGCAATATGCCAGCGATCCGATCACCTTCTTCAGCCCGCAAGCGGCATGGCGCGAGCCCGACTGGATGCGCGAGCCACGCGGCCCCGACGTCTCGCCCGATTTGCGCTGGTTTCCGCTCGTGACGATGCTGCAACTGGTCGCCGACATGGTCGTGGGGGTCACCCCCAAGGGCTTCGGCCACGAATTCGCCCCGGCGCACTACATCGACGCATGGCTGGCGCTGACCGAACCCGCGGGCTGGAGCGACGCCGAGGTGGCGCGTCTGAAAGCCTTGTTCGACTGAATCGATCAGGCGCCGGGCGCGAACCAACCGGCGCTGCGGATTACACCACGCGGCGCCGCATGCGCAGGCCCAGAAAGGCAAAAGCGACGGTGATCAGCGGGCTCAGGAGATTGAAGAAGGCATACGGGGCGAAGCTGAAGGTGGCGATGCCCAGCGCGGCACCCAGATAGGCACCGCAACTGTTCCACGGGACCAGCGCCGACGTGACCGTGGCGGAGTCGGCAACCGCGCGCGACAGCGTCACCGGCGCGAGGCCGCGCTGCTCGAAGGCGCTCTTGCACATCTGTTCCGGCAGCCGGATCGCCAGATACTGGCTGGCGGTGAACACGTTGGTCACGACGGACGCGCCAACCAAGGTGCTCACTAGACCACCGGTCGAGCGCGCGGCGGCAATGACCGGGACCATCAGGCGCTGCAGCACGCCCAGCTTTTCGATGATCCCGCCGAAAGCCTGGGCCACGATCACCAGCCAGATGATGCTGAGCATGTACGCCATCCCGCCGCGTGTCAGAAACGTGTCGATATTGTGCTCGCCGGTCGTCGAGACATAGCCGCTCGCCATCGCCATCCAGACCCCCTTGAGCAGCGCCAGCGGCGCCCACAGTCCATCGGAACCGGCAAATGCAATGACCCGCTCCGGGGCAGCCAGCACCGCCACCAACCCGCCCATCAGGGCGCCGACGAACATGGTGGTGAACGAGGGCCAGCGAAGCAGAGCCAGAACGATTACGACGAAGAACGGCAGCAAGGTCAACGGGCTGATTTTCAGACTGCTATGAATGACCGCCGAAACCCCCGAAGGATCGAACTCGCCCGGCTTACCCAGCAACCAGTACAACAGCAGTGCGAGGCAGAACGCCGGCACCGATGTCCATAGCGCCTCGCGCATGTGTTCACGCAGATCGACCCCGGCCGTGGCGACCGCGAGCTTGGTCTTGGAGGAAAGCGGCGAAGCCTTGTCACCAAAATACGCGCCGGAAACCACCGCGCCCGCCGTGATCGCAGGATCGAGGCCCATTTGCTGGGTAATCCCGACGAGACCTACGCCGATCGTCGACGCGACGGTCCACGCGCTGCTGATGGAAAACCCGACCAGCGCACCGATGAGCGCCGCCGCCAGGTAGAGATAGTTCGGGTCGAGCCCGTACATCAGGTAATAGCCCATCGCGAGCAGCGTTCCGCTCATCGCCCAAGTGCCCAGCAGTGCCCCGACCGCCAGCAGCGAAAAAATGATTCCCGCACCGGAAACCAGGCTGGACGTTGCCGCATCGCGCAATTCGTCGAGACTGAAACCACTGCGCCAACCAATGTACACCGCCACCATGGTGGCGCACACGATACCGACCTGATGCGGGCCATGCATGCCCTTGTCACCAAACAGCAAATACGACAACCCGAGAAGCACCACCCCGGTTACGATAGGTGTCAATGCGCTGGCAAAGGTGAGCGTCGGGCGCGTCACGGCCGTGTCGGACGGTTCGTTTACTGATGACATGAAATTGAAGTCCTTTAAGAAATCGAGCACATCGCAGCGCGCCTATTCGACGCCCCCGGCTGCACCGCATGGCGGCGACATCTAACCGGGGGCGCCGGCCACGAGGATGGCTATAGTAGCGCAACGATTATACTGCGGTGCAACGACCGACTTCGTGTTCATGCCAGCGCCATCGGGCAACCCCGCACCCGCGGGTCGATCCATTTCCCGAACCCAATCTGGCGGATCGGCACGCTCAACGTCGATGCTCTGGGCACGATCCGGGGTTCACGCTGCGGCACTTTCTGCTACAATGCGCGCCTTCCACGGAGAGGTGGATGAGTGGTTTAAGTCGCACGCCTGGAAAGCGTGTTTGGGATAACATCCCAACGCGGGTTCGAATCCCGCCCTCTCCGCCATTTCAGTCTAAAACCAAGCACTGGCGTATCAACGCTGCCGTTGGCTGTCCGTGATGGCAACCGCGACATCAGGGCTTCGATCCTTCTATCTGCGCAGCGATCGCGATGATCGGGTCGGGGGTGACCGACGTAGGTCGCTGGAATGGGTTGCCCTGCACCAGAACGATCGCTGCCGTGGGTGCCGCTGCCAGCGCGAACACGATGGTCGCGACAAGCGCCGCGCGCGGACGTTCGACATGTACGATCGCGACCGACACTAGGGTCAGGAACCCGAGAAAGGCCATTCCCAGCCATTTCAGCGGGTTGACATGCGTCTTGCTCAGTGCGACGCGCAGGTCGTGGTCCGCGCGGATATCGCTTGCCCTATTCAGCATCAGCGCCTGCACATTGTCGCCGGCCGTATCCGCCAGCGTCTTGGTGGCCAGCAAGCCCAGCAAGACATCGGCATGCGCAAGGACTTCGGGGTTTTCGCGCCGTTGTGCCAGCTGTGCCCACTCGGCCCCGCTGGCACGTGCATACGCCGCAATCGCATCCCGTACCGACTCACGCAACTCACCGGGTAGCGAGTCCGTAAGCGCCAGGATGCTGCGCAAGGCGTCGGCTTCACGATACACCGCGTTCATTGCCCTATCGTGGGCACTCCAGGTGTCATTGGCAAGAAACGCGAGTGTCAAGCCGAACAGCACACCGATGATATTGATGAATGGTGGCGCCACACCCTGCAGGGACTGCGCCCACGGCGCCCAGCGTGAATACTGGATGAACCACTGGATCAGCCACACCCCCGCCAGCGTGCCTAGAACGGCGATCAGCGCCAAACCATAGTGGTCATAAATGTGCCAGTCGAGAAAAGGCATGCCGGGTTTCCGGAGGGGCGTCTTATCAAATATCGCTCAAGCCAGCGCCGGATAGTCGATGTAGCCCTTCTCGCTGCCCCCATAGAAGGTGGCGGTGTCAAAGGGATTCAACGCAGCATTCTGGCGCAGGCGTGCAACGAGGTCCGGGTTCGAAATGAAATCCTTGCCAAACGCGACGATGTCGGCGTGACCCTCGGCGATGGCGGCCATGGCCAACGCGCGGTCGTAGCCATTGTTGACCATCCAGGCGGCCTTGCCGCCCGCCCGGGCATAGGATGATCGTAAAGCAGCATAGTCGAAGGCCGCCTCCCCCTGCCTGTAATCGCGGGGACCACCGGTTGCACCTTCGATAACATGGACATACGCGAGTGGCCAGCGTGCCAGTTTCTCGACCACGTGCTCAAACAACGGTTGCGGATTCGCATCGGCCGCATCGTTGGCCGGCGTCACCGGTGAGATACGGATTGCGGTCCGGCTGGCGCCGATTTCCGCAGTGACGGCTTCCATGACTTCCGCCAGAAACCGGGTGCGGTTGGCGACACTTCCCCCGTATGCATCGGTACGATGATTGCTGCCGGCACGCAGGAACTGATCGATCAGATAGCCGTTGGCAGCGTGCACTTCGATACCGTCGAAACCGGCCTCGATCGCCGCTCGTGCTGCCCGTCGATAATCCTCGACGATATCGGGGATCTCGTCGATACCGAGCGCGCGCGGCTCAGATGTAGGCACGAATGCACCCGTGCCATCCGGTTTGATCACATAGGTCTTGGATTTTGCCGTAATCGCCGATGGTCCGACCGGTGCCCCTCCCCCCGGTTGCAGCGAGACGTGCGAGATTCGGCCCACGTGCCATATCTGCACCACGATCTTGCCGCCAGCCGCATGCACGGCATCGGTGACGCGCCGCCAGCCCGCCAGCTGCTCGGGTGCGTAGAGCCCCGGAACCTGCGCATAGCCCTGCCCTTGCTGAGAGATTGCCGTCGCCTCGGTTATCAACAAGCCGGCACTCGCTCGTTGCGAATAGTAGGTGACGGCCATCTCCGACGGGATCGCATTGGGCGAACGGTTACGGGTGAGCGGTGCCATCGCGATACGGTTGGCAAGCGAAATTCCGCCCGCAGTGATCGGATCAAAAAGAGTACTCATGTACCAAGGTCTCCGGTGCGGTTCAAAACAGGGGTTACAGCCTCTCGCCAATCTGGCGAATAAACTCGTTGATCGTTTCGTCGTTGCGCTTGTAGAACACCCATTGCCCAATCCGGCGCGTCGTCACCAACCCGGCCCGCTGCAGCACGGCCAGATGGGTCGAAACACTGGATTGCGACAGGCCACACCGGGCGAACATGCCCGCACAAACGCCCACTTGGATCGGATGCTCCTGATCCGCGAAGTGCTTCTCCGGCTCTTTGAGCCATTGCAGCATTTCGCGCCTCACCGGGTGAGCCAGCGCCTTGATGACTTCGTCGAGGTTCATGCGGGCCAATAGCCAAGCGGATCAACTTGATCCGGCGTTTGGTTTAAATCGAAAAAAAGCGAAATTAATATTGCACTGATCGAAAATATAAATCGTTTTGTCGCAAAATAGCAAGCCCTCCTCCCCTCTTGACCCCAGGCGAAGCCATGGATCGGACAACACGCTTTCTCGGGAAACCGTTAGACGACGGCGGCCGCGATACGCATCTTTTCGGCTAAGATTGAACTTCAACGCTGACGTGCCGGTCGATCCGATGTGGCCCGACGGCCGAACGAACTACAGGTAAAACGGACATGAACATCAAGCCTATCGTGCAGCCGCCGCCATTGCGCGGGAAACTGGCGCGGCTGAGCAATCACTTCTTCCTGCTGGTCGGCTTGTTGTTCGTCGCTCAACTTGAGTTTTCTAACCAACCTGCAACCCCCGGCGAAGAAGAAATCGTCCAGGCCCTGCACCTGCAACCACGTACGCCACCACCAAGCTTCGATATCGACCAGGTCTCGGACACGTATCCGGATGGTCAGGCTTCAATCGAACCCGTGCTCGCAGCAGAAAGCACAATGCCGTCGCACAAATCGGACGAGCCTAGCGGCGCAAGCGCCGCGACCGAACGCGTTGCCGAGCCGATACTCACCCGCGCGGACGCGCCCGATCGCGAGGCGCGCGCATTGCCCCGCACCCGACCGGAGTGATTTCCGGATACACGCAGCAGAACATCGACCCACCTGAGAAAAGCAGGCGCTACGGAACCTCGGCTCCTGCTTCACCGGCAGCGGCGTCGGGGGCAATACGCAGCGTGTTGCGCCCTGCGTCCTTCGCAGCGTAGAGCGCAGCGTCGGCACGCTGCAACAACTGTTCGAGATCATCGTCATGCGCCATGCAGGCGCCGATGCTCACGGTCAAGGTCGTCGCCAGCCGCGCGTGGACCGCGCGCTCCACCCCCGTCCGGATACGCTCGCCGGTCGTACGCAGGGTTTCCGCATCACAAGGCGACAACAACACCAGAAACTCGTCCCCGCCCCAGCGCGCGACATGGTCGTAGGTCCGGGTATTTTCGCGCAGCAGATTGGCGAGCAGCGCCAGGGCGAGATCGCCGGCGGCATGGCCATACGTGTCGTTGATCGACTTGAACTCATCGACGTCTACCCACAGCACGCCATAGCCGCCTTTCTGGCGCCGGGCACGATCGATCTCCGCGGTGAGCAATTCGGTCATGCCGCGACGGTTGATTAGGCCGGTGAGCGAGTCGATCCTTGCCAGGCGGTTCAGGTCCTCGGTCCGCTCCCGGACCCGATCCTCGAGCGTGTGGGTGGTGTGCCTGATCGCTTCTGCCATCGCCTTGAAGTGCTGGATCAGGCGCCCGATCTCGCCTTTCGCCTCGGGCAGTCGTGGCGGCGTCAAGTCGCCGTCGCGCACGCGCAGCATTGCAACCTCGAGCACCGCTATCGGATTGAGGATCAAGCGCCTGAGCGCCTGATTGAACAACAGCAGGCTGAGCACCGACATCAACACGAACATCCCGATCACGGGCATGAATCGATCCGCCGGCATCACCACCTCGAGGTCGGTGAGGGTCATGTCGTACCAGCCGATCGTCGGCAAGTATGCAACCCCGAGGAGGTGGCGCTTCCCTTTCGAGGTCACGAACTCGCTATGCACCCGGCTATGGCTGGCACCGGGTTTGATTTCGGTGCGCAGGCGCTGCATGGCGGTGCGAACGCTCGCGCGTTCCTCGGGCAGATCGAGCAATAGATCGATGGTGCTCTTCTGACCTTCGGGCTTGACCAGGCTCGCGAAATCGATCAGACGCTCGTCCTTGATGAGCTGTATGGCGCCGTAGTGATCCACGAATAGGCTGGTGATACCGGGCTGCCCGATATCGACCACATCGCGCAAAAACGTCTCCAGATCGATTCCGGTCCCCAATACACCGAGGATGCGATCCCCTTCCCGCAACAGCACGTCAATCCACAGCTTGGTCACGCCGAGATCGTCATCCGGGTTGATGTTGATGTGGAGATCGCGCCTCTGCTCCACCAGTTGATAAAACCATGCATCGGCGGCATTGTCGGGATCGAGTCGGTAACGCAACTCCCGCCCTGCGAACTCGTTGGATGCGTTGTTGTAGTAGTAGTCGCCGTTGTCCACGCGCGCGAAGAAGAAGCTGTGATCGTAGAAACTCAGCCGATAGTTCTCCATCTCGATGAGCGCTTCCGCGTGCAGCTTGGGATCGGGCTCCCGGCTGCTCCAGCGCTTGAGTACGCCCGATTGCGCCATCTGCCTGGCCAGGGCGATTTCACGCTCGATGGGCTGCAGCAGGCGGGTGCTCTCGTAGCGAACCTGGATCTGCACCACGCGGGTTCCCCATTCCTCGATCACGTGCTGCACGATCAAATGGAATACCGCCCACGACGCAACCGATGCCAAAACCGTCAGCACGACGGCAATCATCAGGAAGTGGGTCTTGAGGGTGGGAAGGTGTTGTTTATCTTGTGCCAAGAACGACGCCCACCTGCCATGAAGAACCAAACATACCCAAAATCGATCAGGAAGAACGCTCGACGGTCGCTTTCACGCGAACACTGCGTACCGCCGCCGGCGCTCAACGGCGCTTCTTCGGCTTGTAGCGTTTGAAAACCAAGCGCACATCGCTCGACGCACGCTCGAGGGTGCAGATATCCGGATCGTCGTCGTGGCCGCTGAAGAAGCCATCCGCCTGCGCCCGCATCACGAGCTGAATGGCCGCCTCGTCCTCCATGGCATAGATCTCGGTAAGCAAGGTCGCCACTTCATCGAGGTAAGCCTCGTAGGTCATGGGTACGGGTTGGGCCATCATGAAGCACCTTACGGAGAAACGGTAATCCGGAGCTGCCGACCGAAAGAGCGCACTGCACGTTCCCGCAAGCAAGTTATGCGCCCGGCCCATCCGCAGGCAAACGCGGATAACGCACGAAGTCGACCAGATCCTGAATCTCCCGCGGCGGCGGACGGGTCAGCAGGCTGACCACCACAATGGTCACGAAACCCAGCGATACGCCGAAAATGCCACTCGAGATCGGGTTGATCCCGAACCAGGCATGCGCCTGCGTTCCACCAAAAAACGGATGCGTGCGGACCATGTAGTAGATCGTCACGCCCAGGCCCACCAGCATGCCGGCAATCGCACCCGGACGATTGGCGCGCTTCCAGAATATCCCCAGCACCAATGCGGGGAAGAAGGCCGACGCGGCGATCGAGAATGCCAGACCGACCATGAACAGAATATTGTCCGGCCGCAGCGATGCCACCCAGGCCGCCACCACGGCCACGACCAGGAGTTGCGATTTCGAAATGACCAGGCGTCGATGGGTCGATGCGCCAGGATTGATGACTTTGTAATAGAGATCGTGCGACAGCGCGTTGGATATGGTGAGCAGCAGGCCATCGGCGGTCGACAACGCCGCAGCCAATCCACCCGCGGCGACCAGTCCTGCCACCACGTAGGGCAGCCCGGCGATCTCGGGCGTCGCGAGGACGATCACATCGGTATTGAGAGTGAGCTCCGCCAGTTGCAGGATGCCGTCGCCATTGATGTCCTCGATCTTGACCATGCCGACCTTGCCCCACGACGCCACCCAGTTCGGCAACTCCGAAATATGCAGGCCGATCAGGTTGTTGTAGACCTCCCATTTGGCGAACACCGCATACGCGGGCGCCGTGACATACAACAGCACGATGAACAGCAAGGACCAGAACACCGACTGGCGCGCCTCGACCACGCTCGGCGTCGTGTAATAGCGGATCAGGACATGCGGCAGCGCCGCAGTACCCAACATCATCACGAACACCAGCGCCAGGAAGTTGTTGCGCGCGTTTATCACGGCCTCGGCTGTCTCGCCCGGGTGCGCGTCCGCATGCCGCGGCGGCGCCCGGGATCGCTCGAGCGCCTGTTGTCGCGCCTGCTCCCACTCTTCACCCGCCTGGGCGGGTGTGCGCGGCATGTCACGCAAGGCCCGCTCGGTCTGGGCGATCTCGCGCGCCGACGCATTCTCGACCCGGAGTAGATTCAGCCGGTCGATCAAGGCACGCCGCTCGGCCTCGAGCGACTCGGGCAGATGTGCAACCTTGGCGGCGAAATCCTGAGCCCGGTAGAAGAACTGGCGCCGAACCTCCTCTTCGACCGGGCTGGCGAGCAGTTCGTCCTCCTTGACCGAAAGCTGGGTCAGCACCTGCCCGTACATAACCTGCGGGACCGGCACGCCCGTCAACTTGTACGACAGGATCACCACCGGAACCAGATAGGCAATGAGCAGGATCACGTACTGCGCAACCTGCGTCCAGGTCACCGCACGCATGCCACCCAGAAACGAACACACCAGAATGCCGGTCAGGCCGATGAACAGGCCGATCTCGAATTCGACGCTGACGAAGCGGCTGGTAATCAGGCCCACTCCGTAAATCTGTGCGACGAGATAGATGAAACTCGCCAAGACCGCCGCGATCAGGCCGACCAGACGCGCCACATTGCCCTGGTAGCGCGCGCCGAGGAAATCGGGGATGGTGTATTGGCCAAACTTGCGCAGATAGGGTGCCAGGAGCACCGCGACCAGCACGAAGCCGCCGGTCCAGCCGGTGACGAATGCCAGCCCCTCGAAGCCCGCAAAGTAGAGGGTGCCGGCCAGGCCGATGAACGAGGCGGCACTCATCCAGTCGGCGGCCGTCGCCATGCCATTGAAAACCGCCGGCACGCGGCGTCCGGCGACGTAGTACTCGGCAACGTCCGAGGTGCGACTCATCACCCCGATGCCGGCGTAGATCGCGATCGTCACGAACAGGAAGATGTGGCCGATCGCCGCCTGCGACATCCCGAGGTACTCGGCCACCGACAGCAAGCCGATGAACACCAGGAAACTGCCGGTATACATCAGATAGTAGCGCCGCAGCCGCCGGGCGAAAGCGGAGTTCGAGGCTATTACCCCTCTCCTCGGCAGCGCGGATCGTGGGCCACCCGGGCCGGGGCAGCGAGCATTTCGATCAGTACTTGACCCTCGCGTAGAACGACTTTTCCGCTGCCTCGCGCGCCTGCCGCAACGTGAATATGCCGATATCGGCCAGCAACGGAATCATCTTGATGAACACCTCCGCCGTCACGATAGCATCTCCCAACGCGGTATGACGCCCCACGATCTTGAGATTCAGCCGCTCGACGATCGCCTCGAGCCGGTGCGACTCCTGATTGGGATGCAACACGGCCGACAGCAGCAGCGTATCGAGAACCGGATTGTCGAATCGCAGCCCGGTCATCGCCTCCTTGAGCTGCAGAAAGCGCATGTCGAACGCGGCATTGTGCGCGATCAGAATGGTGTCAGCAGCGAACGCGTGAAAGGCCGGAAGGACCTTGTCTATCGTCGGCTTGCCAACCAGCATCGCCGGCTGGATGCCATGGATCGGAATCGACTCCGGCGACAGCCGCCGCTTGGGATCGATCAGCTGTTCGAACGACTCCTGTCGCAGCAGCTTGCCATTCACGACCCGCGTGGCGCCGATCTGGATGATCTCGTCGCCCCCAGCAGGATTCAGGCCGGTCGTTTCGGTATCGAAGACGGTATAGGTGAGATCGGTGAGCAGGCGATCATCAAGCTCGTGGGATCTTTCCGACCACTTGAACAGATCGAAGTCGTAATACTCCGGACGCCCGTCGTGCTCCGACTTTTCGATCGCGTCGACATGCTCCTGAGGGTTCGCTGCCGGCAGCAGGAGCCGGAAGAACGCCCGGTGGCGGACTTTTTCGCGTTCGAGCCAGATTTCCCCATCATGGCGATCGATGACATCGCGCACGGTCAGCGGACTGTTCTCGCCGGCAACCGACATCTGTTCCAGCTCCCAGTTCATCACCGTCTCGGTGCTCATCGCCTGGCCTTGCCAGATGAGATCGAGGTGCACCAGCCGACCCGCACCGGTCAGGCGAAAGCGGATTTCGCGTACCTCGAATTCGTCCGACAAGCGGCTGACCAGGAACAGCAGCGCTTGCACCAGCGAGAAGCTGTCTACTTTGACCCACAGTCCTTCATCGACACCTTCGAGCTTGGTCGGGACCTTGAGCTTGTTTTCCACGCTCCGCTTCACCGCGGCGATAAGGTCGGCGCCCGACATGTCCTCGAGCGGCCAGCGCGCCTTCAGCGCATCGGCAAATTCGTTCGCGGTGTTGTCCAGCCGCTCGCTCATTGCCTTGATCTCGTCACGAATCACGGTACTGAAGCGAATGCGCAGATCCTCGTCGAGATCGGGGAATTCGAGCATCTCGGCGGCCGCACGCACATTCGCCAAGGCAGCCCGGTTGCCCTCCGTGAGGGTGTGCAGCATCTGGTCCCGCCGCGATTCGGTCTCGAAGTTGCGGGTGATGTCGTCGAGCATCAGGATGAAACCCGTCATCTCGCGCAAGGTCTCGCCCGCGCCGCTCGGTTCGCTGGCCAGCACCGGCGCCATCTGCACCCGCAGCAACTGCCCGGAACGGCTGGTCGTCACGAAGTTGGCCTGGATCTCCGCCTCGTTGCGCGCGAGTCGATGGCGAATGCCTTCAAGCGCATGCGCGATCAGATTGCGATCGAACGCCGCATAGAGCGAACGGCCCAGTCCGATCAACTCGCCGCCGCCCGCAACGGCGGGCGCATCCGACATGGCCTTGAACTGCTGTCGCGCCCGGGTGTTGTAGAGCAGTATCCGACCATCGAGATTGCACACCACGACGCTCTGGGTGAGCTCCGACATCAGCGCGGCGAGGCGGTTCTTTTCTTCGACCACCGTCCGCTGCGCCTCGGCGATCTGCTGCTCGACATCGCGCATGTATTCGTCGCGCTGCTCGGCGAGCGCATTCGCAGTGCGGGCCAAGGCCCTGACTTCCGGCGGCCCTTTCTCCTCGATCCGGAAGTCCCGGTTCGCGCCCAGCATCAGATGCTGTTGTTCCGACATCCGCAGCAATCCCTTCACGTACTGGCGAAAAAGATTGCGCACCACGATCACGCCCAGGCCGAAGCCAAAGACCGTGATCACCGTCCCCAATGGCAGATGGGGCATTATGGTGTCGACCAAGAGCGCGCGGCTCGCCCCCTCGGTGCCGACCCAGATGAGCGATGCAGTCAGGAGAAACGGACCCGTCATCAACAAGCCCAACACGACGACCGCAATGATGAAGCGGGTACGTGCGTTCATGCTTCAGATCCCGGATAGCAGGCTGCGCACCTTTTCGACCAGTTCCTTGGTCGAAAAGGGTTTGGTCATGTAGGCATCCGCCCCCAGCGCCAGCCCCTTGGTGACCTCGGTGTCCCGCCCCTTGGCGGTCAGCATCAACACCTTGACCGCCTGCAATGCCGGATCGGCCTTGACCTCCTGACAGACTTCGAAGCCGTTGCGCTTGGGCATCATCACGTCGAGCAACACCAGATCCGGCATATCCGCCCGGATCCGGTTGATCGCTTCCTCGCCATCCTGCGCAATCGAAACCTCGAAACCCTCGCGTTTCATCAGAAACTCGAGCGAAATGACAATGTTTTGCTCATCATCGGCTATAAGAATCTTGTTTGTCATTATTCCCCCCTCAAACCCCATATATGCCTCGTCAGGTCGGCTCACTCCCGCCCGCTTCGCCGCCGCTCAGCGGCAACGCGAAGCTGAACCGCGCGCCCTGACCAAGCGTTGATTCCACCCACATCCGGCCGCCGAAGTGCTCGACGATCTGGCGACTGATCGGCAAGCCGAGACCGGTTCCCTGGGGCCGGTCCTTCTGGTCTCCGCCCTGGCGAAACTTCTCGAACACGTACGGCAGGAACTCCGCTCCGATCCCGGAACCATTATCCATTACATCGACCCGGACTTCGTCGCTGTCGCTGCTGAGCGTGACCACCACCCGTCCGCCTTCCTTCGGAACAAACTTGGCCGCATTGGAGAGCAGATTCAGCAGTACCTGGTGCAGGCGATCACGGTCCGCAAGCAGGTGCGGCGCCGTGTCGGGCAGCGACAGCTCGACGATCGCCTGCCGATCGCGAAACAGCTGGGCCGTCGCGTCGATGCCATGTTGCACCAACTCGCTCATGTCGATGTCGGTATTGTGCCATTCCGCGTGGCCTGCCTCGATCTTCGCCAGATCAAGCACTTGATTGACCAAGCGGGTGAGACGGTTGGTCTCCGATACGATGATACCGAGAAAACGTTGCCGGTCATCGATCGAAATCTCGGGATCATCGAACATCATCTCGGAGAGCGCCCGGATGGACGTGAGCGGAGTGCGCAACTCGTGCGTGACCGACGACATGATGTCGTCCTTGAGCCGGTCGAGCTCCTTCAACTGCTCGTTCGCCGCACGCAGTTCGGACGTTGCCGCTTCGAGGGCGCGCGATTTTTCCTCGAGCTCGCGAGAATACGCGCGCACTTGCGAGGCCTCGTCGAGGATGTCCATGACTTCGTCCAGGCCCAACGGCTCCTCCTGAACCGCCGATGCAACCATGACCCGCGCCGACGCGCTCCCGATCGCGCCGGCCAGTTGGGTTTCGGCAAACTGCACCAGGCCCGCGTCGCCCGGCATGTCGTCGATCGACTTCACGCCACGCTCGCGCGCGTAGCGCCCGAACAACTCGCGCGCGCGCGCGGCGCCAAGAAAACGCGAGACGAGCGCCATCAGATCGGCAACCTGCGCACGCCCGCGCCACAGCGTCGCCGCCGCACCCTTGTCGCGCTTGAACACATCGACGAACAACGTCGCCTGGCTAGCCTCTTGCCCGGTCGGCACGCGCATCAGCGAAATTCCGACATAGAAAGCGATGTTCGCGCTGAGACTCCAGAACAACGCATGGCTAATGTTGTCGAGCCCGGTCAGGCCGAACAGCTGCTCGGGCCGCAACAGCGTCAGGCCGAAGACGCCTTGTTCGAGAAACGCCGGATCCAGCCAGCCCGATTTCGCGAAGGACGGCAACATCAGGGTGTACACCCAAACCGCGAATCCAGCCAGCAAGCCGGCCAAAGCCCCCGAGCGAGTGCCGCCCCGCCAGTACATCCCGCCGAGCATGGCCGGCGCGAACTGCGCGACCGCCGCGAAGCTGATCAAGCCGATACTCACCAGCGCGTAGGCTTCGCCGGCGAGACGGAAGTAGAAGTAGCCGAGCAACACCACGATCAGGATCGCGCCACGCCGGATCACGAGCAGCAGGCCGGTCAGATCCGGCAGCGACTCATCGCTCACGTGCTTGCTGCGCAGCACCAGTGGCATGACGAGGTCATTGCATATCATCGTCGACACCGCGATGGTCTCGACGATCACCATGCCGGTCGCCGCCGACAGGCCGCCGACGAAGACCAGCAGGGCCAGTGCCTCCTGCCCGTGCGACAGCGGCAGGGAAAGCACGAAAGTGTCGGGATCGACCGCGCCACGACCAAACTGCATCAGACCACCGAGCGCGATCGGAAGCACGAAGATGTTGATCAGCAGCAGATACGCCGGAAACGCCCAGCTCGCCCTTTTCAGATGCTGTTCGTTGACGTTCTCGACCACGGTGACCTGAAACTGTCTCGGCAAGAAAATGACCGAGAGCATCGCCAGCAGGGTGAGCGCGAACCACCCGCCGTAGTCGCCGGAACTGGCCGTCTCCATGCTCAACAGGTTCCGCAGTTCGGGGTTGGCCTGGGCGCGCGTGAAGATATCGCCAAAACCGTCGTAGATGCCATAGGTGACGAATGCCCCGACGGCGAGAAACGCCAGCAGCTTGATCACCGATTCGAACGCGATCGCCGCGACCATGCCCTCGTGCCGCTCGGACGCATCGAGATGGCGAGCACCGAACAACACCGTAAACAAGGCCAGGGTGAGCGCAACGTAAAGCGTGCTGTCCTTGAGCCAGCTGCCAATGGATGCCGGCTCGAAATGCGCGATGCTTCCCCCGGTCAGTACCGCGTAACCGATCGATATCGCCTTCAGTTGCAGGGCGATATACGGAATGATGCCCACCACCACGATCACCGTGACCAGACCGCCCAGCAGATGGCTCTTGCCGTAGCGCGACGCGATGAAGTCGGCGATGGTGGTGATGCGGTAAGTCTTGGCGATGCGAATCATCTTGAGCGTGACCATCCACGCAAGCATCATCGCCAGAGTCGGCCCCAGGTAGATCGGCAGAAACCACATCCCGCCCGATGCAGCCCGCCCGACACTGCCGAAATAAGTCCAGGCGGTACAGTAAACCGCCATCGACAAGGTGTAGGTCCAGGGATTCGAGATCACCGACCGGCCGCGATCGGCCTGCCGGTCCGCGTAATGCGCGACCGCGAACAAGGTCAGAAGATAGGCGAACGAGACGGCGACGACCAGCCAGGCGGGAATCATGCGCCCCCCTTACTTCGGCGCACGTTCTACGATCACGGCCACGATGCCGATCAGGGTCGCCCAGATCGCGAATAGCGACAGGAAGATCGGTGGCAACCCGAAGACCAGTTCGCGCCCGTCGAACAGCGACAGGATCGGATAATTGAAAAACATTGCCGATGTCATGAACACGGCAATCAGCCGCTGGCTCGAAAGACCGCTCCGCATCATGCGCTCCTCATGACGACGATGTTGCCCCGATTATAACGGCGGGGCCCCCCAAGGTGCGCCAACGTCGCCAAACGCACCAAAAAAAAGCGCGCTTACGCGCGCTTTTCCCTCCCTATGCAGACAAAACGTCCGCTTTGCCCCTGCATAAGTCGCCCGGGACGAGCCTCTTGCGTGCCCTGTCCCGCGAGGTATCAACCCAAAGGCTGCTTGAGTTGATCCAGGATCGCCGGGTTCTCGAGCGTCGACGTATCCTGGGTGATCTCCTCCCCCTTCGCCAACTGCCGAAGCAGGCGGCGCATGATCTTGCCGGAGCGGGTCTTCGGCAGGTTCTCGCCAAAGCGGATGTCCTTCGGCTTGGCAATCGGGCCGATCTCGTGACCGACCCAGTTCTGCAGTTCCTTGATGACGGCCTTCGCATCTTCCCCGGTCGGACGGTCACCCTTCAGGACCACGAAGGCGACGATTGCCTCGCCGGTCAGATCGTCCGGACGGCCGACCACCGCGGCTTCCGCAACCTTCTCGTGCGCGACGAGCGCCGACTCGATCTCCATCGTGCCCATGCGGTGACCCGAGACGTTCAGCACGTCATCGATACGGCCGGTGATCGTGAAGTAGCCGCTATCCTTGTCCCGAATCGCGCCATCGCCGGCGAGATAGAGGCGTCCCTGGAAGTCATCGGGGAAATAGGTCTTCTTGAAGCGATCGGGATCATTCCAGATGGTCCGGATCATGGCCGGCCACGGACGCTTGACCACCAGGATGCCACCTTGTCCGTTCGGCACTTCGGTCCCCGTCTCATCGACGACCGCGACCTGAATCCCCGGGAACGGCAAGGTGCACGAACCCGGCACCAGCGGCGTCGCGCCCGGCATCGGGGTAATCATGTGCGCCCCCGTCTCGGTCTGCCAGAACGTATCGACGATCGGGCAACGGCTGCTGCCCACGTTCTCGTAATACCACTCCCACGCGGCCGGGTTGATCGGCTCGCCGACCGAACCCAGAATGCGCAGCGACGAAAGGTCGTACTTGTTCGGATGAATGGCCGGCGTATTGTCTGCGGCCTTGATCAGCGAACGGATCGCGGTCGGCGCCGTGTAGAACACCGTGACCTTGTGATCCTGGATCATCCGCCAGAAGCGCCCCGCATCGGGGAAGGTGGGCACGCCCTCGAACACGATTTCGGTCGTGCCGCAAGCGAGCGGCCCATAGGCGATATAGCTGTGGCCCGTCACCCAGCCGATGTCGGCCGTGCACCAGAAGACATCGTCAGGACGGATGTCGAAGGTGTACTTCATCGACATCACCGCCTGCAGCAGATAGCCCCCGGACGAATGCTGAACGCCCTTGGGCTTGCCTGTCGAGCCCGACGTGTAGAGCACGAACAGCGGATGCTCGGCTTCGACCCATTCCGGTTCGCAGACGTCGGGCTGTGCCGCCGCGACATCATGGAACCAGCTGTCACGCCCGGCGACCATGTTGCAGTCGGCGCCGGTGCGCTTGACCACGACGACATTCTTCACGCAGTCGCAACCGCCCAGCGACAGGGCTTCGTCGGCGATCGGCTTGAGCGGCAACGCCTTGCCGCCGCGGAACTGGCCATCGGAAGTGATCAGTGCGACTGCGCCGGCATCTTCGATCCGGTCACGCAGCGCGCTGGCCGAGAACCCACCGAACACGATCGAGTGGGTCGCGCCGATACGGGCACATGCTTGCATCGACACGACGCCTTCGATCGACATCGGCAAATAGATGACGACCCGGTCGCCCTTCTTGACGCCCATCGCACGCAGGGCATTGGCAAACTTGCTGACCCGCGCGAGCAAGTCCTTGTAGGTCACCTTGGTGACTTCGCCGCTATCGGCTTCGAAAATCATTGCGACCTTGTCACCAAGGCCGTTATTCACGTTGCGGTCGAGACAGTTGTAGGAGACGTTCAGCTTGCCGTCGGCAAACCATTTGAAGAACGGGGGATTGCTCTCATCCAGTACCTTGGTGAAGGGCTCTTTCCAGTCGAGGAGTGTTTTCGCGTGGCGTCCCCAATAACCCTCATAGTCGTCGCTCGCTTCCTTGCACAGGGCCAGATAACCCTCCATGCCTGACACTGCTGCGTTCTTCACCATCTCGGCGGACGGTTGATAAACGCGGACCTGCTGTTCGTTGGACATACTCACCTCTCCTCAACTGAATGATTTGGTTGAAGCTCCCCTTGCAGGGCGACCGATCGACCCCGGCCTTTTTCTCGGCTCCCACCGCAACGTGAATCGAACCGCATTTAATGACCTCTATCTTACACAGGACTTACAGGCCATAACGCGCTCCACGCTCCGGCGGGGGACGCGGGAATGATACGCCTGTCGACTCTTCGATAGGGAATCCCCCTGATAGAATTACAGCATTCACACGTTCCCAAATGGAGACAACACATGAGCACCATTCGCCAGGAAGACTTCATTCAATCGGTTGCGGACGCCTTCCAGTTCATCAGTTACTACCACCCCCTTGATTACATCCAGGCCCTCGGCGCCGCCTGGGAGCGCGAAGAAAGCCCGGCGGCAAAGGACGCCATCGCGCAGATCCTGACCAATTCGCGCATGAGCGCCGAAGGGCACCGCCCGATCTGTCAGGACACCGGCATCGCCGTGGTATTCCTCAAGGTGGGGATGAACGTGCGCTGGGACGCCACGCTCAGCGTCCAGGAAATGGTCAACGAGGGCGTTCGGCGGGCCTACAACAACCCCGACAACAAGCTGCGCGCATCGGTGCTGCTCGATCCTTCCGGCAAGCGCCAGAACAGCAAGGACAATACGCCGGCCGTCGTGCACTACGAAGTCGTCGCGGGCGACCATCTCGAAGTCACCTGTGCGGCCAAGGGCGGCGGCTCGGAAAACAAGTCCAAGATGGTCATGCTCAATCCGTCCGACTCCATCGTCGACTGGGTCCTGAAGACCGTCCCCACGATGGGCGCCGGCTGGTGTCCGCCCGGCATTCTCGGCATCGGTATCGGTGGCACGCCCGAGAAAGCCATGCTGCTCGCCAAGGAATCCCTGATGGCACCGGTCGACATCCAGGCTTTGCGTGACAAGGCCGCGACCGGCGCCGAACTTACCCGGACCGAGTCCTTGCGGCTCGAACTGATGGACAAGGTCAATGCGCTCGGAATCGGCGCGCAGGGGCTCGGCGGACTCACGACCGTGCTCGACGTGAAGATCCTCGACTATCCGACCCATGCCGCCAGCCTGCCGATCGCGATGATTCCGAACTGTGCCGCGACGCGTCACGTGCATTTCGAGCTCGACGGCTCCGGACCCGCGACCCTCGCAACGCCGCGGCTGGAGGACTGGCCGGCGGTCACGTGGACGGCCGACACCAACGTGGCGACGCGGGTGAATCTCGATACGCTCACACGCGAGGAAGTCGCGGCATGGAAGCCGGGCCAGATCCTGCTGCTCAATGGCAAGATGCTCACCGGCCGCGATGCCGCGCACAAGCGTATTGCCGACATGCTCGCCAAAGGCGAGAAGCTGCCGGTGGACTTCACCAATCGGGTCATTTATTACGTCGGCCCGGTCGATCCGGTGCGTGACGAAGTCGTCGGCCCCGCCGGTCCGACGACCGCGACACGCATGGACAAATTCACCCGCATGATGCTGGAAAAGACCGGGCTGATCTCGATGATCGGCAAATCGGAACGCGGCCCCGCCGCCATCGAGGCGATACGCGACAACAAGTCGGCTTACCTGATGGCGGTCGGCGGCGCGGCCTATCTGGTATCGAAGGCGATCAAGTCTGCGCGGGTGGTGGGATTCGAGGATCTGGGCATGGAAGCGATCTACGAATTCGATGTGCGGGACATGCCGGTCACCGTGGCGGTCGACTCGCACGGCACCAGCGTGCATGAAACCGGCCCCAAGGAATGGCAGGCGCGTATCGGCAAGATCCCCGTCGCTACGGTTTGACGAGCTTGCGGCGCGCACCGGACCCCGGCTGTTTGCCGTCGCGCCGCAAACCGCCAGTGTCCGGCGCCGCCGTCTCGATTCACTCGGCCGGCGCCTGCAGCAATCGCGCCGCCGCCCGCTCGGTAATCGACGAACGGTCTATCAGGCGGCACCGCCCCCGATTGGCGAGCGCGACGATCGCACGGCGGCTGACGGCCAAGCTTGCCGAACACGACGCATCCACCAGCAGAAAGACCCGCTTCTGGGGTCCGATCCACGACATGCACCCGGCGAAGCGGCTCCCGTCGGGCATCTCCAGCGACAGCCAGTTGCCCAGGGTTGCCGAAGCGGCAGGATGGGCGGCCCCCGTGATCACCGCGTAGCCGGGATGATGCAGCAGACCCAGCGGCCGCGTCCCGGACACCTCGGTCAACGCCGGTGCGACGGACGAGTCCACATGGCTGCCCCCCGGCAGCTGGCCGCTGCGCAACAGCGCAAACGTGTTCAGCACCGGCGCAATCAGTCCAGTGCTCGCCTCAGCCCCAAGGCCCAGCAGCCCCAGCCCCCGTTTCAAGCCGACGACCAATTCGGTAGGTGCGCCGTTCTCCGCCGACGACGCCGCTACCCCGGCTGCATCGATCAAGAGGCGGGCAAGCTCGATCGCGCGGTGCGTGCTCTCGTGGTTTTCCCCGTGACTGTAGAGGGTTCGTGCGAGCACCTGTACCCACCAACGCTCCAGAAAGCCCTGGATCGCGGGCGCGGCGTGCACGCTAGTCAGTTCATCCACGATCGCCGAAGCCTTGACCAATGCGGTTTCGCGCCGCTCGGCCCGTTCGGCGCCGTCGATCGACTCCCGCACCAGCGCATTCTCGCGTCGTTTCAGGTCACTCATCAGGTGATCGAGCACCGCCTGGGCGCGGGTAAAGGCCTCCGCACCACTGGCCTCGGCGCGCTGCAGGCCACCGACGATGTCGCGCAGTTGTGCCAGCGTAGGATGCTCACGATCCTCCTGCGGCAGGGTGACGACGACCGCCGCGACATTGTCGAGCAGGATGCGGGCCGGATGCCCCGGGTCGGCAAGCAAGTGATCATCGGTCAGCGCCAGACGCAGGAACGGCATCTGCAGCTGGGCGACGATCTCGCGCGCAACCGGCCCCAGGTCTTCGAAACGCGCGATTGCCGAGAACACCTGTTCGACCGCTTCGACCGCTGCCGCCGTCCCGGCGGGCAGTAGCGGCGCCAGCTCGCTCCCCGCGAACCGTGCCGCGCCAGCGTCGCTCGACGCCTGTCGCTGAGCCAACCAGCTCAACACCCGCTCGCGAATCGCCCCCGCGAGTTCCGGGTCGATCGCGACCGCATCCGGCGCAGCGCTCTGGCGCTTTTTGCGCAGACGTTCCTGCAGCGCCGCGAGTCCGCCCCCCGTGCCTTCCTGGGGGATCGGGCGAACCTGGCCGAACCCCGCCGCCGTCTCCTGCGGTCCACGCACCGCACTGCCGAACCCGAGCGGCCGCGGCGCGACGCCGACTTCCTCGAACATCCGGATCAGCTCGGCGTACAGCGTTTGCAAACGCGTACCCAGCGCCGCAAGGCTGCGCTCCAGAAGCCTTTGCCGCTGTTCCGCATCGAGCCCCACCGCTTCGATCAATGCACGCAATGCCCTGGCGACCGCGTCGGGTCCGACCGGACACTGCTCGATCGGCATGTCCTTCTGGTCCAGCAACACCAGGTAAAGCCGATGCAACACCCCGAGTTGCGGCATGCAGGCTTCGCGCAGCTTACGCACGAAAGTCGAGAGTTCGAGCGAAAACGACAGTTCGTCCTCGTGCACGAGACTGATACTGGACGCCGTGAGGCCGACCAAGGACTCGAATCCCTGCCGGTTCTTCAAGCCCGCAAATTCATCGTAGGTTTGCCCGGCAGCATGCCGAAACCGCTCGATCCACAACGGTTGATCGAGCCCGACATCCGCCGCATACGCCTCAAGCGCATCGAGGAATGCAGCCCTGCCCGCGTCGCGCAGACGCAGACTCATGACCCGGGGTTCCGTTTTCGAAGTCGATTCGCTCAATCTAGCTTCCTTCCCGCCGCTCGAACCGGCGCATCGTTTCGACGATTCGCAACCGGGCCGATTTCATTGCCGAGACACAGTCGCGATCCAGCTTCTCTCCGGCCAGGCCGGACAAATGCTCGTAGGCGTCATCGACCCTCCATGGACGCTTGTAGGGGCGATAGTGCGTGAGCGCATCGAAAATATCGGCCGTGGTCACCATGCGGGCGACAAGCGGGATCTCGTGGCCGCCCAGCCCGTTGGGGTAGCCGCTGCCATCGAGATACTCGTGATGGAAATCGACCGCCGCCTGCAGTGTTTCGACACCCGGGGCGTCGTGGAGCTGCAACTCGTCGAGCATGCGCCGCACGAGCGCGGCCCCCTTCTCCACATGCGCCTTCATCACTTCCCATTCCGTGGCCTCGAACCGGCCCGGCTTCAGCAAGACGTAGTCCGGCACCGCCACCTTGCCGATGTCATGCAATGCGCCGAATACCGCGACCTCGTCGGCAAAACCGGGCATGAAACCGTGCGCGCGGTTCATCTCGGAGGCAAGAACATGCAGAAACGCCCCCATCCGGAGTTGATGTTCGCCGGTGATCGGATCGCGGGCATGAATGAACTCGTTGGAAAATCTGACCGCATTGACCAGATTGGCCGTGGACTGGATCGAATGTCCGAGCAGAGCGGCAAGAATCGGCCCCCAGCTGCGCAGCTGGACGATGCAAGCGGCATCGGCGCGCCAACCCCGCTCGACATCGATGACCAGGTAGCCGTGAACGACCGAATTGCGCCGTACCGACAAGACCATAAGCGGCTCCGAATGTGCCCCCGGAAGCCACTGCATGGCCGGATCGTTCCGATCGACAAACGACGCCTCCGGCATGGCCCTGAGATGTGCGAGACACGTGTTAGCCGCAACCGATACCACTGCGGGCGGACAGACGAGCACCTGTCCGTCACTGTCCGCCCAGCGCGACAGCACCGTTCCTTCGGCATTGCTCAGGAACACGCCGAGCCGCGCAATCTGCGGCAACGCAATGCGCAAGCGGCTCAGCAGTGGCAAAAGAATGGCCGGCACCGCCCCTGCCATGAAGGCCTCGCCTGCATCCGGGGGGTACCAGCGCACCGCCCCACCACCAGATGTATTCGTAGCCAACGGGATTGCCCTTCGATTGGTTTGGCCTGTCCCGCTCGGCAGCACCCGTGCTGCAGGCAAAGCGGTCTAGGTGCCCAATCTTGCGCCCACTTTGGGCAAAGTGGCAAGACCGCCGCACCGGTTCTGTAGCGAAACCTGTTTAAAAGTACGCGCCTATCGCAACTATCTCGATTAAGCCGCAAGTACACCGTGCGGGCAAACCGGCCGAAACGCGCGTTCAAGTTTCGCAAATCTCTCGCTGAGTTCGGCTATAATCCGCCCGGCGCCGGCATAGCTCAGTTGGTAGAGCAACCGCCTTGTAAGCGGTAGGTCATCTGTTCGAGTCAGATTGTCGGCACCACCGAAGCGAAGACTCCGGCAAGTTCAGACGGCCGCCCCCCGGTACGGCACCCTGCCGCAAGACGTATTCGACCGACGGGGCGATGTGACGCTAGATCCGGACTGCCGACACCGCCGCCCGCAGCGCCAGCAGATAACTGTCGACGCCGAATCCGCAAATCTGCCCCTTCACGATCTCGCCGAAAACCGACACGTGCCGAAACGGCTCGCGCGCATGGATGTTGGACATGTGTACTTCGACGATCGGGCAGGTCAGAATCGCCAGCGCATCGCGAATACCATAGCTGTAGTGCGTCCAGGCACCTGCGTTGATCAGCACCGCGTCGACGCGGTCCTCGAATCCCTGGTGGATACGCTCGCACATCTCGCCTTCGCAGTTGGTCTGGAAGCTCTCGACCACCACCCCCAGTTCGGCCCCCAGTGCCTGCAGGCGACCATCGATCTCGGCCAGTGTGAGGGTTCCATACTGGGCCGGATCGCGCTTTCCGAACATGTTGTGATTGATGCCGTGCAGCATGAGTATCTTCATCTTTGATCCCAATGTCGTTAATTCACCGCCGGCGCGGACCCGGCTCCGATGCCCCACACCCATGCGAGCGCCGGCCTGCCGCCCTTCACACTTCATTCTATCGGGGCAGCGCGAGACTGGGTAACCGTCTGGCCACCCGACCCAAACCTTTCGCGGCTGCGGCATTAACGGCCAGCCAATGAAAACGGCACCCGAAGGTGCCGTTCGTCCGCGAAAGGACTCATTCAGAACTCAAGTCCGGACATCCGCTCAGTGCGCACTCGCCGAAGCTGCGCCGATACCGGTTTGCGAACGCACGTACTGATCGTCGAAGCCGGCCTTGTCGGTCTTTGCCCGGGCGCTCTTGTCGGTCACCGAGAACAGCCAAGTGAAGAAGAACGCGAGCGGCATCGAGAACAACGCGGGCTGCTCGTACGGGAAGATCGCCTTCGGATTGCCCAGCACGACCACCCAGACCGCGTTCGACAGCACCACGAAGCTGACCGCCGACACCAGCCCGATCAGGCCGCCGAGCAGCGCGCCGCGCGTGGTCAGACCCCTCCAGTACATCGACAGGATCAGCACCGGGAAGTTGGTCGAAGCGGCGATCCCGAAGGTGAGGCCCACCAGGAACGCGACGTTTTGCTTCTCGAACATGATCCCGAGCAGCACCGCCACCACGCCGAGCGCAATCGTGGCAATACGCGTGACGCGCATTTCCTCGACGTCCGTTGCGGTCCCCTTGCGAATGACCCGCGCATAGATGTCGTGCGCGATCGCCGACGCGCCGGCAAGCGCCAGACCCGACACCACGGCGAGGATGGTCGCGAACGCCACCGCCGACATGAAGCCGAGGAACAGGTTGCCGCCCACCGCCTTGGAAAGATGCATCACCGGCATGTTGCCGCCACCAATGAGCTTGCCGGCGAGATTGCCACCCTCGTAGTACTCGGGGTTGGTGCCGACGATGACGATCGCGGCCAGCCCCAGGGTGCACACCACCAGGAAGAAGTAGCCGATGCAGCCGCTCGCCACGAAGACGCTCTTGCGCGCCTCCTTGGCGTTGGGCACGGTGAAGAAACGCATCATGATGTGAGGCAATCCGGCGGTGCCGAACACCAGGCCCAGCGACAGCGATACCGCGGTCACCGGATCGGCCAGCAGCGAACCCGGGCCCATGATCGCGATACCGTCGGCATGCGCCTCGACCGCCTTCTGCGCCATCGTTTCGAGGCTGAAGCCGAAGTGGCTCAGCGACATGATCAGCAGCACGGTGCCGCCGAAGAGCATCAGGCACGCCTTGATGATCTGTACCCATGTCGTCGCGATCATGCCGCCGAAGGTCACGTAGATCACCATCAGCACCCCGACCAGGATCACCGCGGTCGAGTAATCAAGGCCGAACAGCAGCTTGATGAGCTGGCCGGCGCCGACCATCTGCACGATCAGGTAGAAGCACACCACGGTCAGCGAGCCGAACGCCGCAAACGTGCGGATGGTGCTCTGCTCGAGCCGGTACGAGGCGATGTCGGCGAACGTGAACTTGCCCAGGTTGCGCAGACGTTCGGCCATCAGGAACAGAATCACCGGCCAGCCGACGAAAAAGCCGATGGCGAAGATGAATCCGTCCAGGCCCTTGGCGAAGGTCATCGCCGACAAGCCCAGCAGGGTCGCCGCCGACATATAGTCACCGGCGATCGCGAGACCGTTCTGGAAGCCGGTGATGCCGCCGCCCGCGGTGTAGAAGTCGGAGGTGGACTTGGTGCGGCTCGCGGCCCAATAGGTGATGCCCATCGTGGCCACGACGAACACCAGGAACATCGCGATCGCGGTCATGTTGACCGGCTGCTTCTGCGCCACGCCGACCGCGTCGGCCGCGACCACGGCACCGCCGGCCACCAGGAACAGTACGCACAAAAGCGCATGACGAAGTCCGGTCATTTGTAGGCCTCCTCGATGATTTCGTTCTGCAGTTCATCGAATTCGCCATTCGAACGGCTGACGTACCAGCCGGTGAGGAGCCACGAACCGATGATGATGAAGGCACCGACCGGCACGCCCACGGTCAATGTGCTACCGCCCGAGATCGGCACGCGCAACACGTCGGGAGCGAACGCGACGATCATCATCAACGCGTAATAGGTCACCAGCACCATCGCGGTGAGCAGCATCGCAAAACGGCTCCGCTTGTGCTCGAGTTCGGCGAAGCGTGGATTCGCCCTCACCTTCTTGTAGATATCCGCTGACATTGTTCAAGTCCTTGAAACGTGGTTGAAAATAACTCGCTATCGAGATGCCGGAACGATCGCCGCCCGCCCCGGCGGAGGTGTTGCTACATGTTCGGGTAATTCGGGCCGCCACCTCCCTCGGGCACTGCCCAGTCGATGTTCTGGGTCGGATCCTTGATGTCACAGGTCTTGCAGTGCAGGCAGTTCTGCGCGTTGATCTGCATGCGCGGGCCGCTCGGCTCCTCGACGATCTCATAGACGCCGGCCGGGCAATAGCGGGTTTCCGGTGCGTCGTAGAGTGCCAGATTGACGCCGACAGGCACCGCCGCATCCTTGAGGCGCAAATGACAAGGCTGCTCCTCGACATGGTTGGTGGCCGAGATGAAGACCGACGACAGGCGATCGAAGCTGATCTTGCCATCCGGCTTCGGATACACGATCGGCGCCACCTCCGAGGCCTTGCGCAACTGCGTATGGTCGGGGTGGTGATGAAAGGTCCACGGTGCCTTGCCACGCAGCACATAGGTGTCGAGTGCACTGTAGACGAGCCCGCCCCACAGTCCGCGCTGGAACGAGGGCCGGATGTTGCGAACCTGATGGAGTTCGTTCCAGAGCCAGGTCTGCTTGAGCCGCTCGGGGTAATCGGTCACTTCACGGCCGGGCGCATCGGACTGCGACAGGTCGTCGAACAAGGCCTCGGCCGCGACGATGCCCGACTTCATCGCCATGTGGGTACCCTTGATCTTGGGCACATTCAGGAAGCCCGCGGTGTCGCCGATCAGGATGCCCCCCGGGAAGCTCAGCTTGGGCACCGACTGGTAACCGCCTTCGGACAACGCACGGGCGCCGTACGAGATCCGTCGTCCCCCCTCGAACGTCGGCCGGATGGCCGGATGGGTCTTGAAGCGCTGAAACTCCTCGTAGGGCGACAGGTGCGGGTTGGAATAGTCGAGCCCGACGACGAAACCGACCGCGACCAGATTGTCTTCCAGGTGATACAGGAACGACCCCCCGTAGGTATCCGACTGCAGCGGCCAACCGATGGTATGCAGGGTCAGCCCGGGTTGATGAACCGCCGGATCGACTTCCCACAACTCCTTGATGCCCAGACCATAGGTCTGCGGATCGACACCGGCACGCAGGTCGAAACGCGTGCTCAGACTCTTGGTGAGCGAACCGCGGCAACCTTCGGAGAACACCGTCTGGCGTGCATGCAGCTCGATCCCGGGCTGGTAGTTGGGGCCGTGCTCGCCGTTGCGCTCCACGCCCATGTCGCCCGTGGCGACGCCGCGCACCGAGCCGTCTTCATGATAGAGCACCTCGGAAGCGGCAAACCCCGGATAGATCTCGACCCCGAGCGCCTCGGCCTGCTCACCCAGCCAGCGCACCACATTGCCGAGGCTGACGATGTAGTTGCCTTCGTTGTGCATTTGCGGCGGTGTCGGCAGCTTGATCGACTTGCCTGCTGTCAGATACATGAACCGGTCTTCGCGCACGGCGGTGTTGAGCGGTGCGCCGCGCTCGCGCCAGTCCGGAAAGAGTTCTTCGAGCGAGCGCGGTTCGATCACCGCGCCCGAGAGAATGTGCGCCCCGACCTCGGAGCCCTTTTCGACCACACATACCGAAATCTCGCTACCCGCCTTTTCGGCGAGCTGCTTGAGCCGGATCGCCGTGGTGAGCCCCGAAGGGCCCGCCCCGACGATCACGACATCGTACTCCATCGCTTCACGCGTCATTCTTGTCTCCTGGCTTTTGTTCGTGCGAGCCACCATGCCGATATCGGCGGGCGGCCGGCACGATCGGGTCGAGCGCAACCCGGTCGGGCGCCCCCGCCGGGGGCATCCTACCGGGAATCCGCGGAGCGCCCACCCAGGTCTCTTGTCAGAACTGCGACTCGGCGAGCACCAGTACCGCGTCGGCGCCGTTCACGATCGCGTCGCGATAGGCGCCCGCTTCGGGCATCACGTGCTGAGCAAAGAACGCCGCGGTCGCGAGCTTGGCTTTGTAGAAATCGCCATCGTCGTCACCCACACGCGTCGCCGCGATGCCAGCCGAGCGCGCCATCAACCAGCCGCTGACCACCACCCCGGTGAGCTTCAGGAACGACACCGATCCGGCTGCCGCGGCCTGCGGATTGGTTTCATAGTTGTCCAGCAGCCACTGGGTCGCGTCACCCAGCGCGGCAATGCCACGGTCGAGGCTGTCGGCCAGCGCGGCGAGCCCCGCATCGTCGGCCGCGCGCAAGCGCGCTGCGCTCGCCGCGATATCGGTGAGCAGCAGACCCATGCTCTTGCCGCCGTCCTTGGCAGTCTTGCGCCCGATCAGGTCGTTGGCCTGGATCGCGGTGGTGCCTTCATAGATGGTGGTGATGCGCGCATCGCGCATGTGCTGGCTGGCACCGGTTTCTTCGATGAAGCCCATGCCGCCATGCACTTGCACGCCGTTCCAGGTCACGCCCTGCGCCATTTCGGTACACCAACCCTTGACCACCGGGGTCAGCAACTCGAGGCGGGCCTGGTTCGCGCCGCGCACGCCGGCATCCGAGTGGCTCTTGGCCCGATCCATGCAACCTGCCACATAGTAGGCGAGCGCGCGCCCGGCTTCGGTGCGCGACTTCATGTCCATGAGCATGCGACGCACATCGGGGTGATGCAGGATCGGCTTCTTTTCGCCCGACTTGTCGCCCACGATACGGCCCTGGATGCGCTCACGCGCATAGGCGAGCGCGTGCTGGTAGGCGCGCTCCGAGATCGCCACCCCTTCGAGGCCGACGTTCAGGCGCGCGTGGTTCATCATCGTGAACATGTATTCGAGCCCACGGTTGGCTTCCCCCACCAGGTAGCCGATCGCACCGTCTTTTTCGCCGAACGCCATCACCGCGGTGGCACTGGCGTGAATGCCCATCTTGTGCTCGATCGACGCGCACACGAGATCGTTGCGCGCCCCCAGGCTGCCGTCGGCATTCACCAGGAACTTCGGCACGATGAACAGCGAAATACCCTTCACCCCCGGCGGGGCGTCGGGCAGGCGTGCCAACACCAGGTGGATGATGTTCTCCGCCATGTCGTGTTCGCCCCAAGTAATGAAGATCTTGGTGCCGCTGACCGCGTAGCTGCCGTCGCCGCGCGGCTCGGCCTTCGAGCGGACCGCGGCAAGGTCGGATCCCGCCTGCGGCTCGGTCAGGTTCATGGTACCGGTCCAGGTTCCGGCGACCATGTTGGGGAGGTAGATCTGCTTGAGTTCGTCGCTGGCGTGGTGGGCGATGGCCTCGACCGCGCCGAGCGTCAGCATCTGGCACAAGGAGAACGACATGTTGGCCGACTTCCACATTTCGAGCACGGCCGTCGACACCGTCACCGGCAAGCCCTGGCCACCAAACTCGACCGCAGCCGGCATGCCGTTCCAGCCCGTCTCGCAAAACGATGCGTACGCCTCCTTGAAACCCGAGGCCGTGCTGACCACGCCATCGGCCCAGGTATTGCCTTCCTTGTCGCCGGACGCGTTGATCGGTGCCAGCACTTCGCTGGCGAACTTGCCGGCTTCGTCGAGAATCGTCTCGACCAGATCGACGCTGACTTCCTCATTGCCGGGCAATGCCGAAATCTCGGCGAGGCCGGCCAGTTCGTTCATCGCGAACAGCATGTCCTTTACGGGTGCGACGTAGTTCATCGGGTTGCTCCTTCTCGAATGCGTATGGATCGCGACCCGGTCGAATGCCGGGTCGCGGGCTGTAGTTCAGTACAACGACCGGGATGTCACTCGATCGCGGAAGCCGATTTCGCCTGCTGACGCAGCGCGAACTTCTGGATCTTGCCGGTCGAGGTCTTGGGCAATACGCAGAACTCGACGAACTTGGGCACCTTGTAACGGGCGAGGTGTTCGCGGCAATGGGCGATGATGTCTTCCACCGTCACGTTGGCCTCTTCCTTGACCTCGATGTACGCAGCCGGCACCTCGCCCCACTTGGCATCGGGCCGCGCCACGACGGCCGCGGTCATCACCGCCGGGTGGCGATACAGCACCTCCTCGACCTCGAGCGACGAGATGTTCTCACCCCCCGAGATGATCACGTCCTTCGAGCGGTCCTTGATCTTCACATAACCGTCCGGATGCAGCACCGCCAAGTCGCCGGTGTGGAACCAGCCACCGCCGAAGGCCTCGTCGCTGGCCTTCTCGTTCTTGAGATAGCCCTTCATGACCAGGTTGCCGCGGAACATGATCTCGCCCATGGTCTCGCCATCGGCCGGTACCGGCTGCATGGTGAGCGGATCGAGCACCGTGATCGATTCCTGCATGTGGTAACGCACACCCTGGCGGCCGTTGCGCTCGGCGCGGTTGGCGATCGGGAGGTCGTTCCACTCCGGGTGCTTTGCGCACACCGAGGCCGGGCCGTAGGTCTCGGTCAAGCCGTACACGTGGGTAATGTCGAAGCCGATCGTTTCCATGCCTTCGATGATCGCGGCCGGGGGCGCGGCACCGGCGATCAGCGCCGACACCTTGTGATCGATGCCCGCACGCAGACCCGCCGGAGCGTTGATCAGCATGCCGTGCACGATCGGCGCACCGCAGAAATGAGTCACCTTGTGGCGGCGGATGAGTTCATAGATCAAGGGCACATCAACCTTGCGCAGACACACGTTCACGCCCGCGTTGGCCGCCATGGTCCACGGAAAGCACCAGCCGTTGCAGTGGAACATCGGCAGCGTCCACAGGTACACGGCGTGCTGCGGCATACCCCAGCTGATGATGTTGGAAGCCGAATTCAGATACGCGCCACGGTGGTGATAGACCACCCCCTTGGGGTTGCCGGTCGTGCCGGACGTGTAGTTGAGTGCGATCGCGTCCCACTCGTCGGCCGGCAAGGACCATTCGAACTCGGCATCGCCGGTGGCGATGAATTCCTCGTACTCGATCTCACCGACCCGATCGCTGCCCGGGTACTCCGGATCGAGCACATCGATGACGAGCGGCTTGGGCCCCTCGAGCTTCTCGAGCGCCGGCGCGACGATCGCGGCAAACTCGGGGTCGGTGATCAACACTTTCGCCTCGCCATGCGCCAGCATGAAGGCGATCGCCTCGGGGTCGAGCCGGGTGTTGAGGGTATTGAGCACCGCACCCAGCATCGGAACGCCAAAGTGCACCTCGAACATGGCCGGCACGTTGGGCAGCATCACCGCGACGGTATCGCCGACACCGATGCCGCGGGCAGCCAGTGCGCTCGCGAGACGGCGGCAACGGGTATAGGTCTCGCTCCAGGTGAATTCGCGCGATCCGTGAATCACGCTGGTGCGTTGCGGATAGACGCTGGCGGTTCTTTCGATGAAACTCAGCGGCGAGAGCGGCACGAAGTTGGCCGCGTTCTTTGCAAGCCCCTGCTGATAGATATTACCCGACATCCATTTTCCTCCTCTGGTCAAGACGATTTCGGCACCGTCTGCGGATACGGCCGGCCATCCGGTCTACATTCCCGCGCGACGACGGCATGCGGATCATCGCTCACCTGAGTGTGCGATGTCATCCGTATTCTTCTCCCATTAGCGTAGCAACCGAGCTTGTCGGGAGTATCGTTGAAATGTACTGAATCTTGTCACGCTCTACGCTGCAGCGCCATGCCCCGATAGAGATAGAATCGGCGCACGTGTCAGCACGGAAGCCACCGATGAAACCCGCCCTCCTGCCAAAGGCCGCGCAACCCGCTACCCGCTCGGTCAGCGACCGGCGTTACCGCGAACTGATGTCGGCCAGCCTCGATCTGGTCGATCAGGGCCTGACGGTGTTCGACGCGCAGCTGCGGCTCGTGACCTGCAATCGCAGCTTTCTCGAACTGCTCGACTTTCCCACCGCGATGGGACAACCCGGGACGCCGTTCGAAGCCTTCATTCGCCACAACGCCCTGCGCGGCGAATACGGCGACGGCGATCCCGAGACCCAGGTCGCGGAGCGGGTCGCCGCCGCGCGCAATTTTCTCACCCACGACACCCGACGCCGGCGCCCCAACGGCAAGTTGTTGTCGATCCGCGGCTTTCCACTGCCACATCGCGGCTTCATCACCATTTACTCCGACATCACCGAGATCGAACAGCAGCGCAGCCAGATCACCCAGCATCAATCCGAACTCGAATCCGCGATCGACCGGCGTACCGCTCAGTTGCGCGAGACCAACAGCGAACTCACCCTCGCCGTCGAGGCCAACCGCCAGATCACCGCGGCCCTGCGCCACAGCGAAGGCCGCCTGCGCCGGATCACCGACAATATCCCGGCCCACATCGCCTATTTCGACAAGACCTGGACCTATCGCTATGCCAACCGTCCCTACGCCGAGTGGTTCGGCTGGACCGCCGAGAACATGCCAGGCCTGGCGATTCGGCGCGCGATCGGCGAGGAGGTCTTCGCCTGCGTCGAGTCCTATGTGCGCCAGGCACTCGCCGGTACGACGGTGAGCTACGAGTACACCACGACCGGCCGCGACGGCACCGCCGTCAACGCGCACAGCATCCTCGTGCCCGATTTCGGCGAAGATGGCACGGTCGAAGGCTGCTTCGTCCATTCGGTGGATATCACCGAACAACGGCGCACCCAGCACCTGCTCGCCCAGGCGCAGAAGATGGAAGCCATCGGACAGCTCACCGGAGGGCTTGCGCATGACTTCAACAACATGCTCACCATCATCATGGGCAACCTCGGCGGCATTCGCGACGCCCGTCCGCTCGACCCGCTCAACCATGAGTTCATCGAGCCGGCGCTCGAAGCGGCCGGACGGGGTGCCGAGCTGGTCAAACGCCTGCTCGCGTTCTCGCGCCAGCAGCCGCTCGCACCGCGCCCCATCGAGGTCAACGGCCTGATCGCCGGCATGACCCGCCTGATCCGACGCTCGCTGCCCGACAACATCACGCTGATCAATTCATCGCGCAAGGCCGAGCTCTTTGCCATGGTCGACTCGAGCCAGCTCGACAACGCCCTGCTCAACCTTGCCCTGAACGCCCGCGATGCCATGCCCAATGGCGGCGAATTGCGCATCGAAACCACGCTCGAGAACCTCGACGCCAGCAGCGCCGCCGATCTCGAGCTGACGCCGGGCGAGTATGTGCAGATCGGCGTCAGCGACAACGGCACCGGCATGGACAGCGGTACCATGGCGCGTGTTTTCGAACCGTTCTTCACCACCAAGAAGTTCGGCATGGGCAACGGCCTGGGCTTGGCGATGGTGTATGGCTTCGTCAAACAGTCCGGCGGCGGCATCAGGATTCGCAGCCGTCAGGCGGTCGGCACCTCCATCGCGCTGGTCCTGCCGTGCGCCCACGGCGGCAAGCACGCCTTCGATGACGTCGAGACCATGCCGGTAGACCTCAATGGCCGGCTGGTGCTGCTGGTCGACGACGATCCCGAAGTACGCAAGATCGTGCGCATGCAGTTGTCGTCGCTCGGCTGCAGCGTGCTCGAAGCCGAGGGCGGCGCCGAAGCGGCCGACATGCTCGAGAATGTGCCGGCGATTTCGCTGCTGCTCACCGACGTGGTCATGCCCGGCGACATGGACGGACGCGCCCTCGCCCGCTTCGCACGCCGCTTCCGGCCCGAGGTGCCGGTCATCCTGATGAGTGGCTACATCGACCGGGTGGCCGCCGATACGCGCGACCCGACTATTCCGCTGCTCGCCAAGCCTTTCGACCACGAGGCGCTGCTTGCCGTCCTCGGCCAGGCGTCGGCGGCGACCGAACGCATTGTGGGGAACCCGTGATGTCGCAACGCCAACCCGTCCTGATCCATGTGATCGAAGACGATTCGTCCATCGGCCGCCAGATCTGCGATACGCTCGAAAAATTCGCGTACCGCACCGAACTGTTTCAAACCGGCAGCGAGTTTCTACGCCACCTCGGCGTCGAGGCGCCCAGCCTGTGCATTCTCGACCTCGGCCTGCCCGACCTCGACGGCATGGAGGTGATGCAGCGCATGCGCCGCACCCACCGTTTTGGCGTACTCATCGTCACCGGGCGCACCGATACTTCCGATCGGGTCCTCGGACTCGAACTCGGCGCCGACGACTACGTGACCAAGCCCTTCGAGGCGCGCGAGCTGATCGCCCGAGTGCGCAGCATCCTGCGCCGCTACACCCCGCAGGCGTTCGAGCACGACCGCCCGGAGATCAGCGTCGCACGCTTTGCCGGCTGGCAATTCGAGGTTCGCACCTACCGGCTCACCAGCCCCGACGGCCACGAAGAAACACTCGGGCAGGCCGAGGCGCAATTGCTGCTGACCTTGCTCGAACGCCCCAACCAGATCCTGTCGCGCGAGCAACTGCTGTCCGGCCGCGACGTGTCGGCACTCGACCGCAGCATCGACCTGCGCATCTCGCGCCTACGTCGGCGATTCGAAGAAAACCCACAACATGCCAAGCTGATCAAGACGGTTTATGGCGCCGGCTATCTATTCTCGGCAGTCGTAAACTGGGGTTGACCGACCCCATGCCCAAACCCGTAGCCCACGCCCAAACCAATCTGATGATCGGCGCGAAAATAAAAAATAACATTAATTCATTGACTTAATAATGCTGACAATGCCTCCAGAGATGGGGGCTTTGTTGCTTGTGTCGTGGGTTATGATTGATTCATGCTCAAACCTGCCCATCCTGTCCAGGCGGAACTGGAGATGGTGACGCTGGAGCAGTTGGCCCCGAGGGCCATCCTCTACGGCTGATGCTACCTGATTTGATCCACGTAACGCTACGCTATACAATCCCGCCATGATCAAGCATTTCGCTCACAAAGGGCTGCAGGCGTTCTTCCAGTCAGGCACCAAGGCAGGTATTCAGCCTCTTCATGCGCCCCGCTTACGGCGCCAACTGGCCCGGCTGGATCTGGCTCAGTGCCCCGAGGACATGAACGCGCCCGGGTGGCAGCTGCATGCGCTGTCCGGCGATCTGGCCGGGCATTATGCGATCACGGTTAACGGCAACTGGCGCCTGACCTTCCGGTTTGAAGGCGTCGATGCGGTTCTTGTTGACTACCAGGACTACCACTGATGACCACCATGTATGACCCGCCGCACCCCGGCGAAACCCTGCGGGAAGACATCCTGCCCGCGCTGAGCATCACCGTGACCCAGGCCGCCGCGCAGCTCGGCGTGACCCGTGCCGCCCTGTCGCGCGTGCTCAACGAACGCGCCGCGATCTCGCCCGAAATGGCCTTGCGTCTGGAAGCCTGGCTGGGCGTGGAAAACGGCGGGCGGGCCGATCTGTGGATCGCGCAGCAGGCCGCCTTCGATCTGTGGAAGGCCCGAACGGCCGGCCTGCCGACGGTGGTGCGGGCGGCAGTGAACGGGCCTGCATGATGGCTGCGGCCGGGGGCGGCCTTGATCTGCCCGACACACCCGACTACGTTCCCCCGTGGGCGCTGAAGTTCAGGGAATGGGGGATTAAGCAATTTTCGGGGATCGAGGCCGACCACGAAGAGCGGCGAGCCACCTTCACCGCGATATTCACGAAGCACGCTGAAATGCGTGCGTTCTGGGAAGCTGTTCCGGATTCGATTTCAGAAAGAGATGGGCTTGGCCTTTTTTCCGTCTTTGTGTTCGGCGTAGACCGACGCATCCACAGGGGAAAAATTCCCGTTCGTCAAGCCCAAAAAATTATCTATGCTGCGTGCAAGCAGCCCGGAAGAAACCGTTTTCCGAAAGCTGATCAGGCCTCTTCAGATATTGGATAATTTTTGCCCCAAAGTACTAGGGTCTGTTCACAAATGACAAAATTATGTACATTCTCGCTTTTTGGAGTG
>ERZ761602.218-NODE-218-length-140041-cov-16.783293_pt1 | contig 140041 bp, 116 predicted proteins | sample MGYA00512165_ERZ761602 | MGnify/ENA primary metagenome ERZ761602 (study PRJEB28899, sample SAMN02445085) | bioreactor sludge metagenome | biome: EBPR sludge; isolation source: Thorneside wastewater treatment plant | place: Australia: Brisbane, Thorneside... | reverse complement strand
CACGCCGTCCCCGAGGACGGGGGCGTGGCTACGCTCGCTCCTGGCCTCCGGCCCGAGGACGGGGACGCAGGGGACGCAGACGGGAACGCAGACGGGGACGCAGACGGGGACGCAGACGGGAACGCAGACGGGAACGCAGACGGGAACGCAGACGGGGACGCAGACGGGAACAGGGACGCAGATGGGAACGGGGACGCAGACGGGGATGGCGACCCTCCCTGTGTCTGTGTCTCTGCGTCTGCGTCTGCGTCTGCGTCTGCGTCCGCGTCCGCGTCCGCGTCTGCGTCTGCGTCTGCGTCTGCGTCCCCGTCTGCGTCTGCGTCTGGGCCCGCCCCCCGCCTACGGCGTCGTCGGCCGGTCCGTCTCGTCGATCATCGCCGACGTCTGCGCCTCCAGCTTCGCCACGATCTCCGCCGCACGCGGGCGCGGGCTCATCGGCAGTGTCCACAGCCGCACCGTTCCGTCGCTCGAACCCGACGCGATCTGTTCGGGGCCCATCCACGCGACGGTCCACACCGGGCCGACGTGGCCCGACAGGACGCGCACGTCGCCGGTCGCGACGTCCCACACCCGCACGCTCCGATCGTAGCTGCCGGTCACCAGGCGCTTGCCGTCGGGCGAGAACGCGATGGAGTTGACGAGGTCGCGGTGACCCCGCAGCGTGCTCCGCTCCTTGCCGGTCTTCACGTCCCACAGCCGCACGCTGCGGTCCTCCACGCCGGCCGCGAGCAGCGAGCCGTCGGGTGACTGCGCCGGCCTGGGGTGGCCGTACCGCGAGCGCTCGAGCAGCACGACCGTCCCGGTCTCGACGTTCCACAGCCGGAGCCCGCCGACGTCCTGGATCGCGAGGTGGCGGCCGTCACCGGTGAACTCGATGCCCAGCTTGCCGGTCGCGAACCCGTGGCGATCGCGCGGCAGCTCGGCCACGACTCGGCCGTTCGACGGATCGACGACCTCGATCGACGCGGGGCCGATGAGCGCGAGGCGCTGCCCGTCACGGCGCATCGCGACCTGCGTCGCCACGCTCTTCTCGCGCAGGATCCGGACCTCGTGTGCGTCCCAGAAGCGCACGCTCCCGTCGGGATCGAGCGCGACCGCGCGCCTGCCGTCGCCCGAGAGGCGCGCCATCATCGCCGAGTCGGGCACCTCGATCGGCTGCACCTCGCCGTCGCGCCACACCAGCGCCCGGCCCGGTCGCTCCGGCACGACGACCGTCGAGCCGTCCGAGGAGATCTCGGGTTCGCCGATGTTGGACTCGACCGCATAACGGACCGTCGCCGTGCGCCGCCGCAGGTCGACGTCGGTGACGCGCACCGGGTTGGACGCCGAGACCACGCGCACGCGGTCACCGCCGAGCGAGCTCATGCTGCGCACGTCACCCAGCTGCCCGACGACGACCGTCTTGCGATCGTCGACGTGCCACAGCCGCGCCGTGCCGTCGAGGCTCGCGCTCGCGATCGTGCGTCCGTCGGGCGTCACCGCCGCCGCGTAGACGTCGTCCTCGTGGCCGCGCAGCACGCGGCTGTCGCCGGTGTCGAGATCCCACACCCGGATCGTGCCGTCGTCGCTCGGCGTCACGAGGCGCTCGCCGCGGCTGTCGAACAGGGCGGCGTAGAGCGCGTCGGTGTGGCCGCGGCGCCGCTCGACCTCGCCCGACTCCACGTCGACGAGGATCACGTCCGGGTCGTTGCCGGCGATCGCCGCGCGCCGCTGGGTCGGGTCGATCGTCAGGTGGTGCAGCTTCGTCATGTTCTCGGCGACGCGCACGACCTTGCTGCGTTCGAGATCGACCCAGTACACGGCCTTGGAGTCGGCGGCGATCGCCCGCCGGCCGTCGGGAGTCATCGCCAGGCGGCGCGCCGGACCGGGCAGCTGCGCGACGTCGCGCGGCTCCTTGCCCCGCCACAGGCGCAGCTTGCCGTCGACGCCGCCGGACAGCCTCACGTCGCCGCGCTTGCCGTCCCACGCCGTCGCCGTGCGCTCGCGATACGGCAGCTCGCCGAACAGCTCGTCCACCTCCTCGGCGCGCTCGAGATCCCAGAGCTTGATCGTGTTCTCCATCGAGCGCGACGCGACGAGGCCCTCGGCCGCTGGCTCGAACCAGACCTCGCCGCCCTCGTGCTTGCCGAGCTCCGCGGCGGCGGCGGTCGCCACGTCCCACCGCCAGATCAGCCCGCCGCGCTCGGCGCTGACGAGATGACGGCCCAGCGGATCGAAGGCGACGGAGAACAGCATGGGGCGCTGGCCGAGGACGCGCACCTCGCCGGTGAGTGCGTCGTACACGCGCACCTTGCCGTCGCGCACCGCGGTGGCGACCTTGCTGCCGTCGCGCGAGATCGCGACGCCGACGACCCAGTTCTCGCCGCGCCACACGTGGCGCGCGATGCCGCCGGCCTCGGCTTCCTCGATCATGGCGGCGATCGCGGGCAAGGTCGCGTCGTCGAGCACCGGGAAGTTCTTGAGCCAGGCGAGCGTCGCCGTCGGGTCGTGTGGGATCGCCGCCTGCGCCTGCGCGAGCACGAGCTCGTTCTTGCGGGCCTCGGCCTTGGTCGCCGCGATCTGCGCCTGCCGGCCGCGCGCCTCGGCGATCTGCCGCTCCTCGACGACGCGGCGCACGAGGCCGATCGCGATCATCGCGAGCGCCGCGACGGCGACCGTGCCGAGCGCGACGTAGCCGCGGTTCTTGTGCACCCAGCGTCGCAAGAGGCTCCACCGCCCGTACACCTGGGCCGTGACCAGCTGACCGGTCTGGAAGCGCTTGAGATCGGCGGCGAGCTCCTTCGCCGTCGCGTAGCGGTCGGCCGGCGCGCGCGCCATCGCCTTGGCGACGATGGCGTCGAGGTCGGCCGGCATGCCGGCCACCACCTTGCGCAGGTGCGGCGGCGGACCGGCGAGCACGCGGTCGATGATCTGCTGCGCCGAGTCGCCGCCGACCGGCGCCTTCCCCGACAGGACCTCGTAGAGCATCGCGCCGAGCGCGTACACGTCGGCGCGCGCGTCGACCGCGTCGCCGCGCGCCTGCTCGGGCGACATGTACTGCGGCGTGCCGACGACGCGCCCGGTGACCGTGCGCCCATCACCCGACCCGGTGGCGCCCGGCTGCGGCGTGACGTCGCTGGCCCGCAGGTCGCGCGCGAGCCCCCAGTCGATGACGATGGTCTCGCCGTAGTCGCCGAGGAGCACGTTGGCCGGCTTGAGATCGCGGTGGATGACGTCCTGGCTGTGCGCGTAGCCGACGGCCTCGGCGACCGCGATGACGTGCGGCAGGAGCGCCAGACGATCGGCGAGCGACCGGGTCTCGGCGATGACCTCCTTCAAGGTCCGCCCCGACACCATCTTCATCACGTAGTACGGGTCGCCGTTGGGCCAGCGACCCGCCTCGTGCACCGGCACGATGCCGGGGTGCTGGAGCCGCGCCGTGATCATCGCCTCGCGGACGAACAGCGCCTCGGCGAGCTCGTTGGTGCGGAGCAGCTCCTTGACCGCGACCGTGCGCCCGAGGTGCTTGTCGCGCGCGCGCACGACGCGGCCGATGCCTCCGCGCCCGTGCTCGGCCTCGAGCTCGTAGCGGTGGGCGGCGTCGCCCGGGCTCACGGGCAGATCGCTCTCCGCCGCCGGCGAGGGCTCGTCGGGGTCCCCCGAGCTGTCGCGCGGGCCAAGGGTCTGGGTGCGATCGAGCGCCATCTCGTCCGTGCCCCTGACGTGAACTGACACCGAGGATCGCACATTCCCCAGGATGCGGCGCCGGAGCGATCGGTTGACAGGGCTGGTGACGCCGGGTTGCGCTGCGACGTGTGCGACACCCGCACCGTCCCGACGACGCTTCAGCGCCTCAGCGACGCATCAGCGGCCGGGATCAGGTCGGGAGCGGCGCGAGCAGGTCGTCGACGTCGCGCTCCGTGAGCGGGGCGCCCGCGCCGGCGCCGCCGTCGAGGATCGCGTCGGCGAGGCGGCGCTTGTGGTGCTGCAGCGCGAGCATCCGCTCCTCGACCGAGCCGGCCGCGATGAGCGAGTGGACGAACACCGGCTTCTTCTGACCGATGCGGTAAGCGCGGTCGGTCGCCTGGGCCTGGGCCGCCGGGTTCCACCAAGGGTCGTAGTGGATGACGGTGTCGGCGGACGTGAGGTTGAGCCCCGTGCCGCCGGCGCGCAGGCTGATGAGGAAGACGTCGGCCTTGCCCTGCTCGAACGCGTCGATCGGGCGCTGGCGGTCGGCGGTGGCCCCGGTGAGCATCACGTGGCGCACGCCCTTGCCGAGCAGGCCCTCGCTGATGAGCGCCAGCATGCGCGCGAACTGCGAGAAGAGGAGAATGCGGCTGCCGGCGGCGAGCTGCTGCGTGATGAGCTCGAGGCAGGTCTCGTACTTCGCCGAGCGCGTGACGTGGCGCGCGGCCTCGACGTTGACCAGGCGCGGGTCGCAGCACACCTGGCGCAGCTTGAGCAGCGCGTCGAGGATCGCGATCTGCGAGCCGCCGATGCCGCGCGAGCGGATGTGGGCGCGCACGTCGGCGTGGGCGGCGACCCGGATGCTCTCGTAGAGCTCGCGCTGCGGGCCGTCGAGATCGATGGCGCGGACCAGCTCGGTCTTGGGCGGCAGATCGCGCGCCACCGTCTCCTTGGTGCGGCGCAGGAGGTACGGCCGCACGCGCTCGCGCAGCGCGGTCTCGCGCGCGGCGTCGCCGTGAAGCTCGATGGGCACGCGGAACGCGGCGCGGAACTCGTCGGAGGTGCCTAGCAGGCCGGGGTTGAGGACGTCCATGAGCGCCCACAGCTCGCCGAGGTCGTTCTCGATCGGCGTGCCCGACAGCGCGACCCGGGTGCGCGCGCGCAGGTCGCGCACGGCCTCGTGCGCGAGGGCGCCGGGGTTCTTGATGGTATGGGCCTCGTCGAGGACGAGCACCGACCACTCCGTCGCGGCGAGCGTCTCGCGATCGCGCCAGACCAGCGGGTAGGTGGTGATGACGACGTCGGGCTGCGCGGTCGCGAGCTCGGCGAGGCGCTCGTGGCGGTGCGGGCCGGTGCATGCCAGCACGCGCAGCTCCGGCGCGAAGCGCGCCAGCTCGCGCCCCCAGTTGCCGGCGACGCTGGTGAGGGTGATGACCAGCGCCGGACGATCGAGGCGGCCGGCGCGCTTCTCGGAGAGGACGTGGGCGATCGTCTGGAGTGTCTTGCCGAGCCCCATGTCGTCGGCGAGCACGCCGCCCGCGTCACACGCGCGCAGGTGCTGGAGCCAGGCGAGCCCCTCCTGCTGGTACGGGCGCAGCTCGGCGCGCAGGCCCGACGGCGGCGCGACGACGAGGTCGCGCGGGCGCGGTCCCATCGCGAGGTCGTAGCCGAGGTCGCGCACGTGGGTCGCGCCCTCCCAGCGCAGCGGTCGCTGGTTGTCGTGGAGCGCGACGCCCAGCTCGGCGAGGGCGGCGGCGCGGCGCAGCGGCGCGCCGAGGCGCCCGACAGGAGTCGGGCGCCCCGACCTCGGCGAAACCGGGGCCTCGCGGTAGAGCTCGCGCAGGACCTGGAGGAGCAGGCGCAGCCGCTCGGGCGGCACCGGCAGGAAGCGGCGCTCGCCGACGGGGACCGCGATGCAGCGGCGCGGCGTGCGCGCGAGCTGGGCCAGGCTGTCGGCGCCGTCGAGGATCTCGAGCAACGCCGGCATCAGGTCGACCTTGTGGCCGTCGATCAGGACGCCCAGCTCGAGGCCGAACCAGTCGGGCCGCTCGCCGTCGGTGATCGTCGCCACCAGGGGCGCGTCGGGCTCGACCGTCTGCCAGGGATAGTCGGCGGCGATCTCGACGCGCCAGCCGAGCGCCCGGAGCTGCGGCACCGCGTGGGCGCTGAACCCACATAGCGCGTGCACGTCGGCGTCGAGGCGGACGGCGTAGTCGACTGGCTCCTCGCTCGCGACGTCGTCGAGGCAGCCGAGATCGACGGCGCCCAGGCTCTCGAGCACCCGCCGCGCCTGGCCGTCGCCCGCGCGGTCGACCTCGAGCCGGATGGTGGCGGTCCGGATCTCGTCGCCGCCGACCCAGAGGGTGCCGGCGGCGAGGTAGATCGCCGGAGCCGCCGACGGGCGCTTGATCAGCCGAGGAGCCGACACGCCCGTTCGGAGGTACCAGGCGCGGATCCGCGCGTCCAGATTTCGGGGGGCGCGCGGCACTGATCATCTGGATCGTGGAGATCCGGACGGCGATACTGGTGCAGATGAGGGCCCCAGCCGGCTTGACGGCGCTCGCGTGCGCTGCCCTGGCCGCGTGCGGTGACGCGCCCGACCTGGCGCAGGTGGAGCTCGCGTCCGAGGTCGGCGACTACGAGACCAGCTCGTGCACCACCGCGGTCGTGATCGAGCTGTCGCGCCAGATCGCCGCGGAGGTCGACTGCCTCTCGCCGGGCCAGCTCGTGCCGTTCGCCGAGGGCGGCGGCATCGTGTTCGCGGGCTCGGCGGTGCTGCCCTACATCAGCGAGACGGCGCGCGAGGATCTGTACGCGGCGGTCGCGGCCGGCGCCGGCATGTCGCTCCAGGTGACGAGCGCGTACCGCACCGTCGCGCAGCAGTACCTCCTCTATCGCTGGTTCCAGCTCGGGCGCTGCGGGATCACGGCGGCGGCGACGCCCGGCGGCTCGAACCACGAGAGCGGGCGCGCGATCGACGTCTCCAACTACGGCGCGTGGATCGGTACGCTCGCGGATCACGCGTGGGCGCAGACCGTGCCCGGCGATCCGGTGCACTTCGACCACCAGCAGTCGCCCGACATCCGCGGCACCGACGTGCTCGCGTTCCAGCGGCTCTGGAACCGCAACCACCCCGACGACGTGATCGCCGAGGACGGCGCGTACGGGCCCGCGACCCAGGCGCGGCTCGTGGCGGCGCCGGCCGAGGGCTTCGCGCAGGGGCCGCTGTGCGCGCCCGGCGGCCTCGCGATGTCGATCGACGACGTGGACGCGCCGCGCGTGCTCGCCCCGGGCGCGCGGGCGCAGGTGACCCTGGTCCTGCGCAACAGCGGCAGCGCGCCGTGGCCCGCGGGCACCGCGCTCGTGACCGCCGAGCCGGCGGGGCGTGCGAGCGCGTTCGCCGACGCCGCGTGGCCCGCGCCGGATCGCGCGACGGTCATCGACGACGCGATCGCCCCGGGAGACACGGTCACGCTCGAGCTCGCCATCGTGGCGCCTGCGGCAACGACGGCGGAGGAGCTGACCGAGACCTTCGCCCTGGACGCCGGCGGCACGCGTTTCGGCATGCTCGCGCTGGTCGTGCGCGTCGATCCCGACGCCGGCATCTCCGGGGGCTGCGACGCATCCGGAAACGGCGGATTCGCGCCCGTGTTGCTGGTCGCGGTCGGTGCCGCCGGCACGTTCCGGCGCCGCCGCCGTCGCGCTACCATCGCGCGGTGACGCTCGCCGCCCCCTTCGAGCAGCTGCGATCACTCGCGGCGCGCGGCGTGACCGGCGAGCTGATCGCCTGCGATCAGATCGTCGAGGTCCACGTCTTCCTCCACCGTGGGCGGGTCGCGTGGGGCACGAGCAACCGCAACAGCAAGGTGCTCAACGACTACCTCATCGAGGTCGCCGGGCTCGACGACGACGCGCTCGACGAGGTCGGCGCCGAGTGCCGTCGCACCGGCGCGCGGTTCGGCGAGACCGTGGTGTCGTGGGGACTGGCGAAGGCCGAGCACGTGGCCGCCGCGCTGCGCGCCGAGATCACCGACGCGCTCGCCGGGCTCACCGAGCTGGTCGGCGCGCCGACCGTGTTCCTGCCGCGCGAGGAGGTCTACGACGAGCGCTGGACGTTCACGATCGACGAGTGCCTGGAGAACGTGCCCGACATCGGCGCCGGCATGTGCCTCGCTCGCCGCATCACCGAGCTGGTGCCTGGCCACCACTGGGTCGCCGGTGCGTCACCGCGGGGCACGTTCGTCAGCGAGGGCAACATCGCCGACGCGCGCAGGGCCGAGTTCCTGGTGCCGCTCACCGACTCGTTGACGCGGACGTCGGCATCGGAGGTCATCCTGCGCGCGCCCGGTCGCGGCGTGGTCGGGCGCGCGGCCGGCAACGATCAGTGGGTGTACGCCGCCTTCGCCTCCACGAGCGGCCTGGGCGCGATGTCGGCGGCGATGCGCTCGCTGGGCCAGGCCGCGTCGAGCGTCGATCGTCTGCCAGCGGCGAAGATCTCGCCGGGCGAGGCGCGCCTGCTCGCGCCCATCGAGGCCGCCCTCGAGGCGAGCGACGAGCTGCGCGCGGGGTATCTGATCGACCGCGACGGAACGATCGCCCAGCGCGGCCCGCTCGGCGACCGCGTGGTCGCCGCGGTCGCGGCGGAGCTGACCATGTTCCTGGACGTCGACCTCGGGCCGGCCATCCCGATCGACGACCACGAGCTGAGCCAGCCGACGAACTCGATCACGGCCCGGCTCGGGGTCTGCTGGCTCTGCGGGACGCGCGCGCGCAGCGGTCACGCGGTGTGGCTGGCCGTCGTCGCCGACTCGGCAGGCTTCGCGGCGGCGCTCCTGGCCTCGGTCGTGCGCCGCGTCGAGGTGCTGGCGCGCGGCGACGGCCCTAGCTTCGGATGACGCCGACGATCAGAGGTCGGGGCCGAAGCCGACGAGGTGGAGGATGCCCTCGTCGTCGGTGAGGCGGCGCGTCGCCTGGTACTGGAGGGCGAGGGGCGCGCGGAAGAAGGAGAAGTGCAGGGTGAGCGCGGCGCCGGCGGCGGCGTGGCGGCTGTCGGCGGACGCGTCGGCGCCGGGGCGGATGACGCAGGCGCCGGCGAAGAGCTCGAGCTCGAGCTCGCGCAGGAACACGCCGGGGAGGAAGCCGAGGTACGGGACGCCGGCGTCGATCACGAGCGGGTAGCGCCACGCGATGTCGGCGAGGGCCACGCGCTCGGCGACGAGCGGGAAGTCCTCGAAGCCGCGCAGGAGCTCGGTGAAGCGGCGCTGGCCGGGGAGCAGCCCATCGCCCACGCCGAGATCGGGGAGCTCGTCGGTGCTCGTGTACACCGGCGGCAGCGCGCTCTCGCCGCCGACCGCGATGAGCGGCGCCGTCGCGTCGAGCACCGCATGGCCGCGGAGCGCGACGGAGAGGACGTGGCGGCGGAGGAGCGGCACCGGGGCCCAGACGTCGAGCTCGGCGCGCGCGTCCTTGATGGCGACGGAGCGGCGCGGAAAGTAGGCGGCGTTGCCGACGAGCGCGACGCCGCGGCGGATGCCGGAGGCGCGCGTGGCCTCGATCGCCGTGTAGCCGAGGATGGCCTCGGGGCCCCAGAGGCGCAGCGTGGTGTCGTCGGTGCGGTCGTAGGCGTAGGTGCCGCCGGCGGCGAGCGAGTACGTGCCGCGGTACTGGCGGCCGATGACGACGGAGGCGTCGCGGGTCTCGCGGTCGAGCGTGGCGACGAGCATGTTGTCGTCGTCGCGGACCTCCTCGGTGTAGTGGAGGCGTTGACCGAGCAGGCTGATCGTCCAGGGCGCGAGGTCGTTGAGGATGAGGCCGCCGGCGCCCGAGTACTTCGCGGTGTCCTTCGGGTCGATGTAACCCGCGACGGCCCAGCGCACGAGGTCGAGGCGATCGCCGCCGGAGAGGGCGAGCCCGAGCTGCGTGGTGCCGACCGCGGGCGCGAGGAGGGCGAAGCTGTGGAGGGTCGGGCGGAAGAGGTTGTCGAGGCGGGAGTAGGGGCGGTCGTCGAGGATGGAGAGGGGAGGGGGAGAGGGAGAGGGAGAGGGAGAAGGAGAGGGAGAAGGAGAGGGAGAGGGAGAGGCAGACGCAGACGGGGACGCAGACGGGGACGCAGACGGGGACGCAGACGGGGACGCAGACGGGGACGGGGACGCAGACGGGGACGCAGACGGAGCGGTTGCGGTTGCGTCTGCGGTTGCGTCTGCGGTTGCGTCTGCGTCTGCGGTTGCGTCTGCGGGTGCGGGTGCGGGTGCGGGTAGTTCGACCTCGTCGAGCGTGTAGCGCCATCCGTCGCGCGCGAGGAAGCGGAGCTTGCCGGCGTGGGCGCGCGCCTCGAGCAGGCCGTAGGGGGCGTCGGTGACGACCGTGCGGGTGCCGTCGGGGGCGACGAGCGCGGCCTGGAAGCGGCCGTCGACCGTCTCGAGGAGGAGGAGGCGGTTGTCGTCGGTGAAGGCGGCGTCATAGACGGGGCCGTGCGGCGAGGCGTGCTCGGCGAGCTTCGCGCCGGTGGTCGCGTCGAGGATCCATACGACGAAGCGCGTGCCGTTCCAGACGCTCACCGCGAGCCTGGTGCCGTCGCGCGACGGCTGGACGCGCAGCGCGTACTGACCGGGTGGTGCGTCCCAGAGCACGCGGGACGAGCCGGCCTCCCAGACCGCGAGGCTCCAGCGATCGCCGTCGACCTGCGCGTGGAAGTAGCGCCGGCCGTCGGGTGACACCGCGCCGCCGGGGCCGAGGCCGGTCGCCAGCTCGTCGAGTCCGCCGCCGCGCCGCCAGCGGTAGAGGCGCGTGGTCTGGAACGTGCCCGCGAGGTCCACGCTCGTGAACCAGAGCGCGCCGTCGCCGGCGAAGCCCAGGCCGGAGACCAGGAGCGGCGCCGCGATGACCTGCCGTCGCGGCGGGAGCAGATCGACGAGGCCGATGCGGTCGACGAGCCGCCCCGACGCGTCCCACACGCGGAGGCGCACGGGCGCGTCGACGTCCTGATCGATCGCCGCGACCTCGCCGTTCGGCCCCCAAGCCCAGCGCGCGTCGTCGCCGAGCTCGCGGATGATCTGTTCGCCCGGCGGGCGGACGCGCACCGGGAAACGTACGGCGCTCCAGCGCCGGAACTCGCCGAGCAGGTCGCCGACCTCCTTGCCGTACGTCTCGCGGAAGCGGCCGTTGACCGAGAAGATGATCGACGTCGACCGGGCCTGCAGCTCGATCACGCGCCACAGCGCCGGCTCGCCGTAGGTCTCGGCGAGGAACTGCACGAACATCGCGCCGACGAGGTAGTGGTGCCCGATCGGCACGTCGCGCTCGAGCTCCGACAGATCGCCTCCGCCGATCGCGCCGCCGGCGTACCCGGCGTGGAACAGACTCGTGAAGACCGGCCAGCTCGGCCGCCCGCTGCCCGGCTGGAGCTTCGCCTCGTAGTAGGTCGCCAGCCCCTCGATGAACCACGCATCGAAGCCGACCTGCGGCGTCGCCAGCTCGCCGAGCGCGGTGCGCAACGCGCCCCAGAGCCCCGCGATCTGCTTCATCTGCACGTAGTGGACGATCTCGTGGCAGCCGACGCGCCCCGGATCCGGCGGCAGGCCGAACGTCGTCGCGAAGTCGAGCGTGTTCCCGGCCGGGATGACCGCGACGTCCTCGAGCCCGGCGACCGGCGGCAGGACGTACGCGTTGTTGAACGGCGCCTCCGGCACCACCAGCACCATCTTCTCCCGCGAGTGGCGGTTGTCGATGCGCGCCTTCTGTCGGAGCTCGGTCGCGCAGTGCTCGACCTGCGCCGCCATGCGCTCGGCGAGCTCGCGCCGCCCCTCGGGGTAGTAGACCAGGAGCTGCGCCGTCTCCATCCGCCGCATGTCGCGCTGCGCGATCGCGGTCTGCACGTCGCTCGGGTACCGCGCGGCCGGCACGCCGCAGGCGGCGATCATCGCAACCACCATCAGCGCGCCGCGCGACATCGTCGCGGACGATACACCGTGCCATCATGCGCGCGATGGCTGGCTTCACCGGATTCTCGAAGCGCGCGCCCGGCTTCTTCCACCAGCTCGCGGCGGAGATGAGCCGCGAGTGGTTCCACGCCAACAAGCAGGTGTACGAGCAGGCGTGGGTCGCGCCGATGACGGCGCTCCTCGCCGACGTGAAGGCGAAGCTGGCGGCGTCGTACAAGGGCGTCCCGCTCGCGGAGCCCAAGGTGTTTCGCATCCAGCGCGACGTCCGCTTCGCGAAGGACAAGGCGCCGTACAAGACGACGATCGGCGCCTTGCTCTCGACGGGGAAGGGGCCGGTGATGGCGTCGGGCGCCGCGGTCTACGTGCAGCTCGGTCTCGAGGAGTACGCGGGCGCCGGCTTCTACGTGTTCACGCCCGAGCAGCTCGCGCGCTGGCGCAAGAAGGTCGCCGCCGACAAGACCGGCGCCGAGCTCGCCGGGCTCGTCGCGGCCGCGCGGAAGGCGGGCCTGACGCTCGACGCCCACGACGTCCTCGTGCGCGTGCCCCGAGGCCTCGACCCCGAGCATCCTCGCGCCGAGCTGCTCAAGCACAAGGGCTGCGTGCTCGGCTTCCCCGCGATCCCGCGCGGGCTCATCCACAGGCCGGCGTTCAGCGCCTGGCTCGGCGACCAGGCGAAGCGCGCCGCGCCGGTCGTGCGCTGGGTGCAGCGGCACGTCGCGTGAGCTCGGGGCCGCGCGCGGCGGCGAGCGCGATGGCGAGCAGCCGGTCGCGCAGCGCGGCGCGCGTCGAGGCGGGCGCCTGCCGATCGAGCTGCTCGTGCATGAGCACCGACTCGATGCCGAGGATCAGGTGCCGCACCACCAGCGGCTCGATGGGCACGCCGCGCTGGAGCTGGAACTGCGCGCTCAGCACGGCCACCGCGGCGTCGACGGCGCGCTTGCGCACGGGGCCGAGCGTCGAGCCCGGACGCAGCGCCTCCACCGTCAGCTCGCCGACGATGCGGCCGTGCCGCTCCCAGAGCTCGAGGTACGCGTCGAGCGCGGCGGCGACCTTCGCCTCGAACGTCGTGCCGGTGAGCGAGCGGTGCGCGGTGGCGTCGAGCAGCACCTCGATCGCGCGATCGAGGAGCGCCGCCGCCAGCTCCTCCTTGCCCGCGAAGTGCTGGTAGAAGGTCGCGCGCGACACGTCGGCGACCTTCAGCACGTCCTCGACCCGCGACGCGGCGTACCCGACGTCGCTCCACACCGCCTCGGCGGCGATGAGCAGACGCTCGCGCGTCGGCGGCCGCCTGGCCGTGGCCGCCGGCGAGCCGACGATGTGGGGCGGGATCGCGATGCTCACGCGGCGGCCCCCGCCGTCCGCACGCGGTACTCGCCGGCGCGATCGCGGCGGCCGTGGGCCTGCGCCAGCCACGCGCGGTAGAAGCGCCGGCCCGTCGCCGCGAGGAGCGCGTCGCCGCCCGGCAGCCGCCACACCAGCCCGCCGGCGGCGCCGGTCGCGCGCAGGGCGAGGATGCTCCAGTGCCGGTCGCCCTTGTCCTCGAGCTGCATCCCGGTGACGTACGCGTTGCCCGACAGCCAGCGGCAGCTCTGGTGGATGAACGTCTGCGCCGCGCCGAACAGGCCCGGCGCGCGCGCCGTCCAGTCGTGCGCCACGGCGTCGAGGAGCGTCTTGGTCTGGGGCGGGATCTTCTCGGGCCGGCCCTGATGGATCACCGACGCGTAGAACAGCTCGCGCTGCTCCTCGAGCGAGCGCGGCAAGAGCGCCTCGTCGATCCCGAGCACGTAGCCGGCGTAGCGCCAGAGCAGGTTGTAGGACGCGAGCTCGCGCTCGTCGAAGCGCACGCCCATGCGCGCCAGGCTGCGCACGTTGAGGTAGCCGAAGAGCGCCAGCGTGATCGCCAGGTCGTGCTGGTTGATCGGCACCTCCGCCGGATGGCGGTAGCGGCCGGAGTCGACGAGGAAGCGGCGGAGCGCCGCGTGCAGGAGGCGGACGCGCACCAGCAGCTCGTGGCCCTCGCCGCCGGGGGCGAGCGAGCCGGTGAACGCCATGCCGACGACCATGCGCGCGGTCTCGTCGAGCCGCCGCCGCGGCTGGCCGCTGAACATGCCGGTCATGCCGGTGATGATCGCCATCTTCTGGAAGACGGCGCCGCCGCACAGGCTGCCGGCGAAGAGCGAGAGCCCCATGTGCGCCGGGAACGCGGCGATCATGCGCTGGCCCGCCTCGATCGCCGCGAAGTCCATCCACGGCGGCACGACGCGCCCCGCCTCGAGCAGGGCACGGCACGGTTCGCTGCCAGCGGCGGCGCGCTCGCGCACCGCGCCGAGGAGATCGTGGAAGCGCTCCAGACGCCCGGCCGCGGCGAGCTCGGCGACGACGCGGTCGGCGAGCGGGTCGCCCTGGGCGCGCAGCTCGTCGAGCCGGGCCTCGCTGAAGCGCTCGCTGTAGCACAGCGAGCTCGGCTCGGGGATCTCGCCCAGGCGCGGAAGATTCGTCGACACGGCCGAACCATACATGGTGTATGATTCGAACACAACGTCCGTTCGCGGTTGGAGGTACTCGTGGATCTGCACCGCATGCTCGAGAAGTGTCAGCGCGGCCAGTGGCGCACCGAGGACCTCGACTGGAGCCGGCCGCCGCCGGTGATGCCGCCCGACAAGGAGCGCGCCGTCGTCCAGTACTTCACCGACATGGCCGGCATCGAGCGCCTGGCGGCGGCGCTGTTCGAGACCCAGCGCCTCCACGCCGAGGATCCGGTGCTGGCCAAGATCTTCGGCACCTTCGTCGCCGACGAGCTGCGCCACGCGCGCACCGCCGAGCTCCTCGCCGCCCACTACGACGTCCGCCAGCTCGAGGTCTACCGCCAGAACGACCAGCTGCGGGTCTTCGCCTTCCACTTCGTCGAGATGCTGCGCCACGTGCCGGCCGAGGTCGCGACCACCTACATCACGGTCGGCGAGCTCCTCCTCGACGTGGCGCTCCTGCGCTCGATCGACGCCTACGTCGACGACGACATGTCGCGCGACGCGATGGAGCGCATCAACCGGGACGAGTCGCGTCACATCGCGATCGACTTCTACATGACCGAGTACTATGCCTCCGACGCCTACCAGGCGTGGCTGAAGAAGCAGCCGTGGCGCTCGCTCTCGCAGCACGCCGCCGCGATCTGGTCGTTCGGCCACATCCTGCGCCACGCGCGCCCCTTCTTCCGCGACGTCTTCCTGTCGCCGATGGAGCGCACCGATCCCTCGGGCAAGCGCCTCGCGGAGGCCCTCGCTCGCTACCAGGCGCTCATCGAGCGCCCCGGCGTCCGTCGCCGCCCGCTCCCCGCGCTCATCCTGCTCGCGCAGTGGCTCTCGGCGCACCGCACGACCAGCGGCGTCGCGAAGCGCCTCGCCCGCACGATGGGCCTGCCGTCGGTGCTGCTCCAGCGCGCCGCGTGACCGTCACGACTCGCCGCGCGTCCGCGGCGGAACGTCGACCGGCGTGATCGCCGCGCCGTCGACGTCGATCACGGTGGGCGGCCGCGTGCACTCCCACGTCGTCACGTTGGCGAACGCCGTCGCGCCCTCGCGCCAGAAGCCGCCGTCCTGGTGGATGTGACCGAACAGGTGGAGCCGCGGCGCGACCGCCGCCACGCGCGCCCGCAGGTCCGCGCAACCCGCCCGCTCGTCGCCGTCCCAGCCCGAGCGATCGCCGATGCCGTCGGGGGGCCCGTGGGTCACGAGCACGTCGACGCCCGCCGGGATCTTCGCCCACACCGCCGCGAGCGCCGCGCCGCGCGCGAGGTTGAACGCCCAGCCGTGGAACGCCGGCTGCCACGGGCTGCCCCAGAACCGCACGCCGTCGAGCTCGGCGGCCTCGTCCTCGAGATAGACGACGCCCGGGACCATCGAGCGCAGGAGCTCGCGCGCCGCCCCTGCGCTGCGCTGGAAGGCCCAGTCGTGGTTGCCGGCGACGATCACCTTGCGGCGGTGCGGCAAGGTCGCGAGCCAGCGCGCGGCCTCGGTCAGCTCGTCGAGATCGCCACGCCGGCACAGGTCGCCGGCGTGGACGAGCACGTCGCCGTCGGGCACGACGAAGCGCTCGTCGTGGAACAGGTGCGTGTCGGCGACACAGACCAGTCGCATCGTCGCCTCAGGCCGCCGCCAGCGCGGCGACCTCGTCGACCACCGCCGCGACCGGCCGGCGCGAGGTGTCGACGGTGTGGTGCGCGCCAGCGTAGAGCGAGGCGCGCGCGCCAAGGAGCGTCTCGAGCTCGGAGAAGGCGTGTGGGTTCTTGCCCATGGGGCGCTGGTCGCCCTGCTGGATGACGCGGTTCCAGTGGTCCTCGGCGCGGGCCTTGAGCCACACCGTCAGGCAGCGCGCGCGCAGGAACGCGAAGTTGTCGGCGTCGTTCACGATCGAGCCGCCGGTGGCGAGCACCATCGGCGTCGCTCGCCCGAGCAGCGCGCGCAGGACGTCGCGCTCGACCTTGCGGTAGTACGCCTCGCCGTGCAGCTCGAAGATCTCGCCGAGCGTGAGCCCGGCTTTCTTCTCGATGTGCTGATCGACCTCGACGAACGGCACGCCCAGCCGGCGCGCGAGCTCGCTGCCGACCGTCGACTTGCCGGCGCCGCGGACGCCGAGGAGCGCCACCGCCTTCTTGCGCGGCTCGGGTCCGAGCCCGGCGAGCAGCTCGGCCGGCGTCGTGCCCAGCGCCGCCGCGACGTCGGCGAAGCGTGCCAGCGAGATGTTGCCGTCGCCGCCTTCGAGCTGGGCCAGGAACCGCTCGCTCACGCCGGAGCGCTCGGCCAGCGCGCGCCGCGACAGCTCGAGCCGCTGCCGGGTCGTGCGCACGCGCGCGCCGACGAGCGCGAGCAAGGTGTCGCCTCGAGGGGCCCGAGAGACCACCGACGCACTATAATGCAGTGATACGCAGCCCTCAAGCACTAAACTGCTTGCTACGGCCGGCCCCGAAACGCTAGATCGTCCAGATGGATCCGACCGTGTTCGAGACCCATCCCGACCGCTACCACCACTGGAAGCTGTCCATCTCCGGTGACGTGGCCACGCTCAGCATGGCCGTCGACGCCGATCACCCGCACCGGCCGGGCTACGAGCTCAAGCTCAACAGCTACGACCTCTCGGTCGACATCGAGCTCGCGGACGCGATCCAGCGGCTCCGCTTCGAACACCCCGAGGTCCGCGCGTGCATCGTCACCGCCGACCTCGACCGCGTCTTCTGCTCGGGCGCCAACATCTACATGCTCGGGCTCTCGACCCACTCGTTCAAGGTGAACTTCTGCAAGTTCACCAACGAGACCCGGCTCTACCTCGAGGACGCCTCCGCGCACTCGGGCCTCGGCTTCGTCGCCGCCTGCAAGGGCACGACCGCGGGCGGCGGCTACGAGCTCGCGCTCGCGTGTGACGACATCCTCCTGGTCGACGACGGCAACTCCGCCGTGTCGTTCCCCGAGACCCCGCTCCTCGCCGTCCTGCCCGGCACCGGCGGCCTCACCCGCCTCGTCGACAAGCGCAAGGTGCGCCGCGATCGCGCCGACGTCTTCTGCACGGTCGCCGAGGGCATCAAGGGCAAGCGCGCCAAGGACTGGGGCCTCGTCGACGCGCTGGTCTCGCGCTCGAAGTGGGACGCCGAGGTCCAGGCCCACGCCAAGGCGCTCGCGGCCAAGCACGCCGGCGTCGCCAAGGGCCCGGCGGTGAAGCTCACGCCGCTCGCGCCCAAGGTGACACCCGACGCGATCACCTACCGCCACGTCGCGGTCACCGTCGATCGCGACGCGCGCACGGCGCAGCTCGTGATTGCCGGTCCCGACGCGCCGCCGCCCGCCGACCTCGCCGGCGCCGGCGCCGACCTGTGGAGCCTGCGCGCCTTCCGCGAGCTCGACGACGCGCTCCTCCGCCTGCGCTTCGACTACCCGGAGATCGGCGTGGTCACCCTGCGCACCACCGGCGACCGCGCCCACGTGCTCGCCCACGACGTCGCGCTCGACAAGGATGGCACGGGCTTCGCCCGCGAGGTGCGCCTGCTCCAGCGCCGCGTGCTCAAGCGCCTCGACAACACGGCGCGCTCGCTCTTCGCGGTCGCCGACACCGCCGACTCGAACTTCACCGGCGTCCTCCTGGAGACCGCGCTCGCCGCCGACCGCTTCTACATGCTGATCGACGGCGACGCGAAGGTCGCGGTCGCGACCTCGCCGGCCAACGCCGGCCAGAACCCGATGGGCAGCGGCCTCTCGCGCCTCGAGGCCCGCTTCTACGGCGAGCCCGCCGCGGTCGAGCGCGTGCTCGCGCGCGGCGCCGACGGCCCCATCCCGTCGGAGGAGTGCGAGGCGCTCGGCCTGGCCACGATCGCGCTCGACGACATCGACTTCGCCGACGAGCTGCGCATCGCGATCGAGGAGCGCGCCTCGCTCTCGCCCGACGCGCTCACCGGCATGGAGGCCTCCCTGCGCTGGGTCGGCCCCGAGACGCTCGAGACCAAGATCTTCGGGCGGCTCTCCGCCTGGCAGAACTGGATCTTCACGCGCGCCAACTCGACGGGGCAGAGCGGCGCGCTCACCCTCTACGGTCGCCCCGAGCGTCCGTCCTTCAACTTCACCCGCACCTGAGCCGAGCTGGAGCCGACGATGTCGACCATCCTCACCGACGAGAAGATCCCGAACAACGTCAACCTGTCCTCGGACCGCCGCCTGCAGCGCGCGCTCGAGGCGTGGCAGCCCGGCTTCCTGTCCTGGTGGCAGGAGATGGGGCCCGAGGGCTTCCAGGCCAAGGACATCTACCTGCGCACCGCGGTCTCGGTCGAGGCCAGCGGCTGGGCTCACTTCGACTACGTGAAGATGCCCGACTACCGCTGGGGCATCTTCCTCGAGCCGAAACAGGAGGGCCGCGTCCACGGCTTCGGCGACTTCGAGGGCCAGCCGGTGTGGGACGAGGTCCCGGGCGAGTTCCGCAACATGCTGCGCCGCCTCGTCGTCACCCAGGGCGACACCGAGCCGGCCTCCGTCGAGCAGCAGCGCATGCTCGGGCAGACCGCGCCGTCGCTCTACGACCTGCGCAACCTGTTCCAGGTCAACGTCGAGGAGGGCCGTCACCTGTGGGCGATGGTCTACCTCCTCCACACGTACTTCGGCCGCGACGGCCGCGAGGAGGCCGACGAGCTGCTCGCGCGCCGCTCCGGCGATCGCGATCGCCCGCGCATCCTCGGCGCGTTCAACGAGCCCAACAACCACTGGCTCTCGTTCTTCATGTTCACGATGTTCACGGACCGCGACGGCAAGTACCAGCTCGCCGCCCTGGCCGAGAGCGGCTTCGATCCGCTGGCGCGCACCTGCCGCTTCATGCTGACCGAGGAGGCGCACCACATGTTCGTCGGCGAGACCGGCGTGCAGCGCGTCGTGAAGCGCGCGGCCGAGCTGATGAAGCAGAAGGGCGGCGACGTGCGCGCCCAGGGCGGCATCGACCTGCCGACGATCCAGAAGTACCTGAACCTCTGGTACACGCTGTCGCTCGACCTCTTCGGCGGCGAGGTGTCGTCGAACGCGGCCGACGCGTTCGCGGCCGGCCTCAAGGGCCGCTACAAGGAGGACCGGTACACCGAGCACAAGCTCGTCGACTCGTACTTCCCCATGGACGTGCTCGAGGGCGGCAAGGTCGTCCACAAGGACGTCGCGATGCGCAACGCGCTCAACGAGGTGCTGCGCAGCGAGTACGTGAAGGACTGCCAGCGCGGCGTCGATCGCTGGAACAAGACGATCCGGGAGGAGGGCGCCGACTTCGAGCTCACGCTCCCGTCGAACAAGTTCCACCGCCAGATCGGCATGTGGGCCGGTTCGCACTTCACGCCCGCCGGCGAGATGATCGACGCGGCCACGTGGAACGCGCGCCGTGGCGAGTGGCTGCCGAGCGACGCCGACGAGGCGTACGTGAAGAGCCTCATGACGCCGGTCACGGAGCCCGGCAAGATGGCCGGCTGGATCGCGCCGCCGGCCAAGGGCATCAACGGCCAGCCCGAAGACTTCGTCTACGTCCGCCTCGACTGAACGGCGTAAGATCGATCGCGATGAGGATCGCGCAGGCCGCGCCGGCGCTGTTGTTCGTGCTCGGGTGCAAGGGCGGTGATGCGACGCCGGACGGCTCCGGGGACGGTGTCCCTGCCGGGGACCCGGCGGGGTGGACCTGTCGCCAGGTCGGCGACGCGCTCCGTGACAAGACGCGGACCGTGTCGAAGGCCTGCGTCGTCGACGACGATTGCACGGTCGTCGGCTACGCCGAGAGCGCCGGGCTGCCGACGTGCAACTGCGCACCGGCGTTCGGCGTTCAGTGCTGGGGCGTGGGCGTGAACCGCCAGGCGTGGGAAGCGGACGCCGAAGTGGCCGCGCTCCTGCGCGAGTGGGACGAGCGCTGCGTGCCGGGGGGCTGCGCGGTGACGGACTGCGCGTGCGACTGCGGCTACGACCCGGTGTCGTGCCGGAACGGGTCATGCGGCAACGACATACCGAATTGCTTCGAGCAGATCGTCGACGCGAGTCCCGATGCCTCGACGCTGCCCACCGACGCCACGGTCGACTGAGCCCACGACGCCCAGGACGCGGCGCCGTGCGCCGCGACGTCGGGGCGGATCAGACCGCGCACTCGCCGTCCATGGTCACCACCTCGAAGGCCCGGGTCTCGCCCAGGTCGACGAAGTCCTCCGGCGTCGCGTCGGCGTCGGACAGCTTCTCGAGGTCGGCGATCTGCGCCTTCAGCTTGTCGGCCGGCGTCTTGTGCCAGAAGTCGCGGCCGGTGCCGCCCTCGGCGACGTAGAAGTCGAGCAGCCGCTCGACCGTCGCCGCCGCGCGCCGCGCCGGCACCTTGCCGATGAGCCGCCCGAAGTCCGCGCGGTCGGCGCCGACGCCGCCGCCCACGTACACGAGGTACTGCGGCGCCGCCTTGCCCGCGAGCTTGCGCATCCCGCCCTGGAAGCCGATGCCGGCGATGTAGTGCTGACCGCAGCCGTGCGGGCAGCCCGACACCTTCACGTCGAGCGCCTTCGCCGCCGCGACCAGATCCTGGCGGCGATCGAGCAGCTCCGTCAGCTGCGCGCCGAGGCCGCGCGACGCGGTCACCGCGAGCTTGCAGCTCGACGCGCCGGGGCAGCTCACGACGTCCGACAGCGAGTTCGCGCCCGCGAGCGCGAGCCCGATCGCGGAGAGCTCCTTGTACAGCGACGGCAGACGCGCGTCGGGGATGAAGCGCAGGACCAGGTTCTGCTCGTTGGTCGTGCGCAGCTCGCCCTCGCCGTACTGCTGCACGATCGGGATGAGCGCGCGCAGCTGCTGCGCCGTGATGTCGCCGAGCACGAGGCGGATGACGACCGACGAGAAGCCCGCCTGCTTCTGCGGGCGCACGCTGTCGGCGGCCCAGGCGTCGTAGCCCTCGGGCTTCTCGCCGACCTGCGCCAGCGCGGCGCGACGGCGCGGGGGCTCGGGCTGCGGCGGCAGCTCGAGGCGGACGCCACCCTCCGCCTTGATCTTCAGGCGCTCGGCCTGGTACTCGGCGACGAACGCCTCGGGACCGATCTTGTCGATCGCCCACTTGAGGCGCGCCTTCGCCTTGTTGTTGCGGTTGCCGATGCGGTGGAACACGCGGATCACCGCGTCCGCCGCCTCGAGCAGCTCGCTCGCCGGGACGAACTCCTCGACGGTGAGCGCGCTGCGCCGCAAGGTCGAGAGGCCGCCGCCCGCGAGCACCGCGAACCCGATCTCGTCGCCGCGCTTGCGGGCGAGGAAGCCGAGGTCGTTGATGAACGCCTGCGAGCAGTCGGTGCCGCAGCAGCCGCCGAGCGACGGCTTGAGCTTGCGCGGCAGGGTCGACGAGTACGGGCCGCGCAAGAGGTACCGCGCGAGCGCCTCGACGTACGGCGTCGGATCGAACGGCTCGTCCTTCGCGACGCCGGCGAACGGGCAGCACGTCCAGTTGCGCACCGAGTGACCGCACGCTTCCTTGGTCGTGATGCCGGCGTCGGCCATGATCTGCAGCGCCTGCTCGACGTCGGCCGACGGCACGAAGTGGTACTGCACGTTCTGCCGCGTCGTGATGTGGCCCTTGCCATGGCCGAACTTCTCGGCGACCTCGGCGAGCGCCTCGAGCTGCGCCGGCGTCACGATGCCGCCGGGCAGCTTGGCGCGGATCATGTTCACGCCGTCCTGGCGCTGGCCGTAGACGCCGTTGAGCAGGCGGAACGATCGCCAGTCGTCGGGCGACAGCTCGCCCTTCTCGAACGCCTCGAGCTTGGAGACGAACAGATCGACGTCCGCCTGGCGGGCGTAGCCCTGACGGGCGGGTTGGAAGGTCTCGATCACGCTCATCTCAGCCTCCTGGCGGCATCCGTCATAACGGATACCTGTCTACCAGGATAACGGACGAGCTGTCAAACATAACGGACGTTCACCCCGGCCCGGCCTCCTGCCCTCCCCCTTAAACGAGTCGAGGCGGGCCTTTGCGGGCCCGCCTCGCACGTCAGTCAGTGATCGCCGTCAGCTCACTCGCCGCCGCCGCACGGATCGGCCTCGCCACCGCACGGGTTGCCGCAGGGGTCGCCGCCGCACGGGTTGGTGTCGCCGCACGGGTTGGCGTCACCGCCGCACGGGTTCGCCGCGGGCTCCGTCGCCGGGGTCGCGGTGTCCTTCTTCTTGCCGCAGCCGGTAGCAAACGCCGCGAGGCCGAGGGCGAGAACGACGATCTTCAGAGTACGCATCAGGGTCTCCTTCGCTTTCGATCCGATTGGGTCTGGCGCGGGGCCCATAGCCTACGCGCGATGCGTCGGACGGTAACGCAGCCCCGAATCGCGTCGCCACTTCCGGGCAGCGGAATCGACATCGCCGAAAATCCTCCAATCGACTGCACTTGTCGCGAGTCCGATACGCGGTTTGCTACCCTGCCGGGCCGATGAGCGAGGGCCCGGGAGCGCCGCCAGCATCGGGCGGAGACGATCCGAAAACCATCCGCCGGGTCATCGTCGCGTCGAGCGTCGGCACGCTCTTCGAATGGTACGACTTCTATCTCTACGGGGCGCTCGCCGTGTTCTTCGGCGGGCTCTTCTTCCCGTCCGGCAACGAACGTGCGGCGCTGCTCGCCAGCCTGGCGACGTTCGGCGCCGGCTTCGGCGTGCGCCCGCTCGGCGCGCTCGTCTTCGGCCGCATCGGGGACCTGATCGGCCGCAAGTACACCTTCCTCGTCACCATCGTGACGATGGGGTTGTCGACCGCGCTCATCGGCTTCCTCCCGACCTACGCGTCGATCGGGCTGGCGGCGCCGGTGCTCCTGGTCACGCTGCGCCTCCTCCAGGGCCTCGCGCTCGGCGGCGAGTACGGCGGCGCCGCGACATACGTCGCCGAGCACGTGCCGGACGCGAAGCGCGGCTACTACACGAGCTTCATCCAGACCACGGCGACGCTCGGCTTCTTCATGTCGCTCGGCGTGATCGGCGCGTGCCGCTACGGGCTCGGCGCCGACGCGTTCCGCGCGTGGGGCTGGCGCATCCCGTTCCTCGGCTCGTTCCTCTTGCTCGGCGTCTCGCTCTACGTGCGCCTGAAGATGCAGGAGTCGCCGCTCTTCGCGCGCCTCAAGCAGGAGGGCAAGGTCTCGAAGAACCCGCTGAAGGAGAGCTTCACCAACCCACGCAACCTGAAGTTCGTCCTGCTCGCGCTGTTCGGCGCCACCGCCGGCCAGGGCGTCGTCTGGTACACGGGGCAGTTCTACGCGCTCACCTTCCTGCAGAAGCCGCTCAACCTCGACTGGCAGCTCGCGTACACGCTCGTCGCGCTCGCGCTCGCGCTGGGCACGCCGTTCTTCATCGTGTTCGGCCGCCTGTCGGATCGCGTGGGCCGCAAGCGCATCATGATGAGCGGCCTCGCGCTGGCGGCGCTCACCTACGTGCCGATCTTCATGGCGATCTCGCACCTCGCCAACCCCGACGGCGCGGCCCAGGTGACGTCCTTGCCGCTCGCCGACGCCGCCGCCATCGTCGCGCTCCTGTGGGTGCAGATGATCTACGTGTGCATGGTGTACGGGCCGATCGCCGCGTTCCTCGTCGAGCTGTTCCCGACGTCGATCCGCTACACCTCGATGTCCTTGCCGTACCACCTCGGCAACGGCTGGTTCGGCGGCTTCCTGCCGCTCATCGCCACGGCGGTGACGACGTCCCAGTGGGCGCATGACTCGTTCGGCGACGGCGCCCGCTACACCGGCCTCATCTACCCGATCGCGGTCTGCCTCGTGTCCCTCGTCATCGGCGGCCTCTTCATCCGCGAGACCAAGGACCACCGCATCGACACCCCGATGCACTGACGCGGGCTGGATGGACCTCAGCCGAGCCCGGCCTCGGCGAGCGCGCGGGAGAGCAGGTCCGCGACGCCGAGCTCGCGCGCCCAGCGCTCGAGGTGGCCACGGTCCAGCGCCGTGCCCTGCAGGCGCAGCACGCCCAGGATGTCGTCCCATTGCCGCTGCGCGATCTCGTTGCCGAGCCGGTACCACTCGAGCTTGTGGAGGACGATGTCCTCCGCGCTCGTCATCGGGAAGCGGCGCGTCGGCGCGTCCCCGACCTGTCGCTCCGTCGCCCGGTCGAACGCCTGCCGGTCGAACGCGCGCGTCTTCAGTACGAAGACGTCGACCTTCATCATCGACGCGAGGTGGATGACGTTGAAGGAGGAGCGGCGGCGGATGGCGTCGTGGATCGCGTCGGCATCGACGTAGTAGTCGGCGGCGAGGCGCGCGACCAGCCGCGCCACGTGCTCGTCGCGAAGATCGGCGACGAGATCGATGTCGAGCGTCGAACGTCCGACGCCCATGGCCGAGCTGGCCACGGAGCCGCCGACGCGGTACGCGACGCCCAGGGCCTCGAGCGCGTCGGCGACCGGGTCGAGCGCGGCGCGGAGATCGTCCGGGGCCGGGACGAAGCTCATCGCCGGGCGGCCAGGTAGGCGCGCACGCGATCGGCGAGCTCCTGCCCGTAGTGAAGCTCGGCCCACCGCAGGCGAACGCCTTCGTCGTCGAGCTCGGGATGGCGCTCCGCGATCGCCCGCCGGGACGCGCGGATGACGGACGACGACAGCCGCAGCGCGAGCGCGACGCGTCGCTCGGGCCCGGCCCGGCGCAGCAGCTCGAGCTGCACCTCGGCGGCCTCGGGTCGGGTGTCGGTCACGCTCACCCGAACATCGTAGCAGCTACTCCTCGACCTTGAGGCCGCGGACGAGGTCGACGAGCGGCGCGAGCTCGGTGCGCGCGACCTGGCGCAGGACGTCGGAGTGGTCGATCGTCGTCGAGAACGCCGGCCCGACGGTGTAGTAGGTCTCGACGAACAGCTCGCCGAGCACGCTCTGGCGCAGGATGCCGTCGCGGAACGAGCGCAGGAAGGACACCTCGTTCGCCATCGGCGTGCCGTACGCGGCGGTCGCGACGAAGCACGCGTCGACCTCGCCGGTCGCGCGCTCGGTGGTGCGGAACGTGGTCGTCACCAGCGGGCCGTAGTTCTTGCAGTCGTCGAACGCGCGCACGCCGAGGTAGTACTCGGTCTCGGGCAGGAGCCCGGTGACCTCGAAGGCCTGCACCTGGCCGGGCTCGTCGGGCTCGATCGCGGTGGCGATCGGCGAGCTCGAGGTGAAGTTCTCCGGGGTGATCGGCGACGCCGCGCGGTAGCGGACCTCGTAGCCGGTGACCGTGCCCGTCATGCCGTCGTCGCCGGGCGCGATGAACCGGATGAGGGCGGTCCGCTGCGCGACCTCGACGGGCGCGAGCTCCGCCGGCGCGCCCGGATCGGCCATGTCGAGCTCGGGGCGCGCGATGACGCGCACGCGGAACGTGTCGGTGCCGTCGGTGTGGAGGAGGAGGCGCGCGCCGCCCGAGCCGGGCGTCGCCGTGTCGATCGTCGCGTCCGGCGGGCTGACCACGCCGTCGAGGCCGTCGGGATCACCGTAGCCGACGTACGCCGTGCCGAACGCCGTGGTCGCGTCGCTGCCGATCGTGAACGGCACGTTGTACACGACCGACGGCTGACCGCGGTAGGGCTCGCCGTACTCGGCCCACGGGATCCCCGTCGGCTCGGGGTACGACGTCGGGTTGTACGTCGAGTTGAAGTCGAACTCCTTCGACACCTCCATCCACACGACGTAGTCGCCGGCGGGCAGATCCTCCGGGATCGGCCAGGTCACCGAGAACGGGAGGTCGGGCGCCGGGGTCGCGCCCGACACCGAGTCGAGCGGGTTCATCGTGTCGAACATCGACACCGAGATGTCGTCGATGCCCTCGACGCGCGCGATGTCCTCGCGCGGTGGGTAGCGGCTGGTCTGGTTGGTGTCGAACCGCCCCTTGTCGGTGAAGATCGCCGACGCGCACGTGGCCGAGTCCCACGCCGGCTCGTCGGGGCGGAGCGGGCGGCAGAAGTGCGTCTCCTGCGACGACTGCGAGAACGGGTGCGAGAGGTTCGAGTCCTCGTTGTTCTGGAAGACGAGGACCGGGAACGTCTCGCCATGGCGGTGGGCCCACACCGGGAACGTCGTGATGCGCCGTCCGTAGGGCCACGCCGGTCCGCTGTTGAAGTCGAAGCGGCCGGGGCGGTTGCCGATGCCGCGGCGGCCGACGGCGTCGGTCACGTACAGGGTCGAGATGAAGTTGCCCGCCGGATCCTCGAGCCACACGACGATCTGGAGCTTGTCGGCCGGCTTGAACGTGGTCTCGACCACGCGGCACTCGTTCGCGGCGTGGGCTCGCGACGCGCCGAACGGCGACACGGTGACAGCGGCGGCGGCGAGCAGGGCGCGAGCGAGCAGGCGACGGCGCATGAAGCTCGATTGTCGTCGATCCCGCGGGTACGGCAAGTGGGAATCATCACCGGGACGTGACGTCGCGTACCAGCGTCACAAGCGGCGCGAGCTGGGCGCGCGCGGCCTGACGCAGCACCTCGGCGTGGTCGAGGTTCGCCGAGAACGCGGGCCCCACCGTGTAATAGGACGCCACCAGGAGCTCACCCAGGACACTCTGTCGCAGGACGCGGTCGCGGAAGCCGCGCAAGGCGGATACCTCGGTGGCCAGGGGCGAGCCGTAGGCCGCGGTCGCGACGAAGCAGGCGTCGACCTCGCCGGCCGTGCGATCCGGCGTGCGGAAGCTCGTGGTCGCGATCGGGCCGACGTTGCGGCAATCGTCGAAGGCGCGCACCGCGACGTGGTACGTCGTCTCGGGGAGCAGCCCCGTGAGGTCGAACACCTGCACCTGGCCCGGCTCGTCGGGGTCGAGCGGCGTGACGATGGGCGGGGCGTCGGCGAAGGAGGCCTCGGTGATCGGGCCGCTCGCCGAGAAGCGCAGCTCGTACCCGCTCACGGTACCCATGTTCCCGTCCTCGCCCGGCGCGACGAACGTCACCCGCGCGCGCGGCCCGTCGACCTGCGCGACGCGCAGCTCGGACGCCGCGCCCGGCGGCGCCAGATCCATCTCGGGGCGGGCCAGGACCTTCACGCGGTAGGTGTCGGCGCCGTCGGTGTGGAGCAAGAGGCGGGCGGCGCCGAAGCCGGGGCGCTCGGTGTCGATCGTCGCGTCGGGCGCACGCACGTTGCCGTCCAGGCCGTCGGGATCGCCGTAGCCGACGTACGCCGACGACATCGCCGCGACCGGCGACGTGCCGATCGTGAAGGGCACGTTGTAGAGCACCGACGGCTGCCCGCGGTACGGCTCGCCGAACTCGGCGAACGGGATGCCGAAGGGCGCCGGGTACGTCGTCGGGTTGTAGGTCGCGTTGTGATCGAACTCCCGCGACACCTCCACCCAGAGGACGTAGTCGCCGGCGGGCAGGTCCGGCGGCATCGGCCAGGTCACGGTGAACGGGAGATCGGCGGCGGGGGTCGCGCCGGTGATCAGGTCGAGCGCGTTCATCGCCTCGAACATCTGTACCGAGACGTCGTCGATGTCGACGACGTACGCGATGTCCTCGCGCGGTGGGTAACGGCTGGTGCGCGTCGCGTCGAACCGACCCTTGTCGGTGAAGGTCAGGTTGGTCGCGCAGCTCCCGGCGTCCCACGCCGGCTCGTCGCGGCGCATCGGCCGGCAGAAGTGGCTCTCCGTCGACGACTCGAGGAAGGAGTGCGAGAGGTTGTCGTCGTCGTCGTCCTGGAAGACGAGGAGGGGATAGGTGTCGCCGTGCCGGTGGGCCCACACCGGGAAGGTCGTGATGCGACGGCCGTATGGCCAGATCGGCCCGCTGTTGAAGTCGAAGCGGCCGGGACGGTTGCCGAGCCCGCGGCGGCCGACGGCGTCGGTGACGTAGAGCGTATCGACGAAGTTGCCGGCGGTGTCCTCGAGCCAGACGACGATCTGGAGCTTGTCGGAGGGCTTGAACGTGGTCTGCACGACGCGGCACTCGGTCTGCGCGTGGGCGTCGCGCGGGACGAGCCAGCCGAGGGTGGCGACCGCGGCGACCGCGGCGACCCGGGTGCCGACGAGCACGGAGCGCATCGCGCTATTCCATCACAGTGCCTTGTTACGGTGGAAGGCATCTCATGGCACGCGCAGCCCGCTCCGCCTCCGGCCCCGAGTACCTGGTGCTCGACATCGAGACGGTGCCCGACGTCCGATGGCACCGGCCCGAGGTGCCGCTCGGCACGGAGCCGCCGTTCCCGCCGACCTGGGCGCACCGCATCATCGTCGTCGGCTGCCTGTGGCTCGGCGCCGACTACCGCCTGCGCCGCATGGGCGTGATCGGCGAGACCGGCGGACCGAGCGCGAGTGATCCAGGCCACGAACGACACCTGTTGATCGAGCTGTCGCGCTTCGTCGGGCGCGCCAAGCCGGTGCTGGTCACGTTCAACGGGCGCTCGTTCGACCTGCCGGTCATCGCGCTCCGCTCGCTGTCGCACGGCGTGCCGCTGGCCTGGTACTACCAGGAGCGCGGCGTCCGCTACCGCTACTCCGAGGAGGGGCACATGGATCTGTGCGACTGGCTCGCCGATCACGGGGCGACGCGCTCGGGCAGCCTCGACGCGGTGGCGCGCCTCTTCGGCCTGCCCGGCAAGGTCGGCGTCGACGGGTCGCAGGTCGAGGGGCTGTTCCGCGCCGGGCAGCTCTCGCGCATCCAGTCGTACTGCCTCGCCGACGTCGTGCAGACGGCGTTCGTGCTCCTGCGCTTCCGCTTGCTCCAGGGCGTGCTCGCGCCCGAGGCGTACCGCGCCGCCGCCGAGGCGCTCCACGAACAGGTCGCCGCGCACGCGCGCACGGCGGAGATGGCGGCCTCCATCGACCGTGCTCAATTGTTCGCGTGCGCGGACCCGTCTCAACCCCGTTCGCCCTGAGCGAGCCCGCTGTGGGCGAGTCGAAGGGCGCACTGCGGGATCGCATGCTGCCGCTCGCGTGGTACGCGCGCGAGACCGACGTCGTCGCGCGCGCGCTCCTCGGCTGCGCGCTCGTCCACGGCGACCGGGCCGGCATCATCGTCGAGACCGAGGCGTACCTCGGGCCCGAGGACCTGGCGTCGCACGCGCGCTTCGGGCGGACGGCGCGGAACGCCGTCATGTTCGACGCGCCGGGCGTGAGCTACGTGTACCTTTGTTATGGCGTGCACGAGATGTTCAACATCGTGGCCCGCCGCAAGGCGGAGGCCGGCGCGGTGCTGGTGCGCGCGGTCGCCCCGCTCGCGGGCCTGCCCGACGACGCGCGCGTCGGCCGTGGCCCCGGCAAGCTGACGCGCGCGCTCGGCCTCTCGCGAGCGCAGCATGGTCGCACGCTCGATCGCGACGAGCTCTTCGTGGCGGCGCACACGAGGGTGCGGGCCAGGGACGTCGTGTGCTCGGCGCGCGTCGGCGTCGACTACGCCGGGCCGTGGGCGGCGCGCCCCCTGCGCTTCACGATCGCCGGGCACCCGGCCGTGTCGGGGAAGCGGCCGTAATGCCCCGCGTCACCTTCGAGCCGTCGGGGCTGACCGTCGAGTGCGCCGAGGGCACGACGCTCTTCGACGCCGGCGCGCGCGCCGCGGGCATCAAGATCGAGACCGCGTGCGTCGGCAAGGGCACGTGTGGCCTCTGCCGCGTGAAGGTCCTGGCCGGCGCCGAGGCGCTCTCGCCGTACACCGACGAGGAGGAGAAGCACCTCGGGAACCTCTACCACCTCACCAAGGTGAGGCTGTCGTGCCGGGCGCGGGTGGTGGGTGATGTGACGGTCGCCCTGGCGCCGCGGCCGGGGCGTCCGCGACCTCCTGGGGGGTGAGCACGCCGGCGTCGTAGAACGGCTGGAAGTCGGAGACGTAGGCGCGGAGCGCCGAGACGTTGGCGGGGAGGATCGACTGCCAGCGGTGCTTCCAGGCATGTCCGAAGTAGCGCTCGGCGTCGTGGATCATCATGAAGTCACGGACGAGGCCGGGGATGTTCGCCGGATCCTCGACGATGAACTCGCCGGCGCCGCGCAGCTCGAAGTCGGGCGGGATGATCCTCGCGACGTCGTGGATCGTGCGCAGGCCCATCGTGTCGAGCTCGTCGATCACGTCGGCCTCGGTATCGTTGTAGCTGGCCTCGAAGGTGCCCTCGCCGAGCTGGCGCGCGAAGCGCCAGGCCAGGAAGTCGGCCAGGCTCTCCTTCGTGATCGGGCCGTCGGGGTAGCCGATGACGTTCATGGTCTGCGAACCGTCGACCACGCGGTTCTCGATCGTCGTGCGCGGCCTCGGCCGTGGCTGGCACGCCGCGATCACGGCGCACGCCAGGGCCGCGACCAGCGCGCGCTTCACTTCAGCTTCACTCCGTACGCTCGCGTCTCGCCGGCGCGGACGTCCACGTCGATCGTCGCGCTCTTGCCGGTCGCGGTGTTCTCGACCCGCAGCTTGTGCTTGCCGGCGGGCAGGGTGATCTTGCTCGCGGTGCCGGTGCCCACGGTGCCCAGCTCCTTCGCGCCGAGGTAGACCTTGCCCCACGTGGCGCCGCCCTCGTCCTCGACGGCGAGCGTGATCGTGCCGGTCGGCGTCGGCGCGGGCTTGAGCGCGCGGAAGACGCGCGCCTCCTCGCCGCCGATGAGCTCCACCGTCACCGTCTGCGGCACGAAGCCGGGCTTCGACAGGCGCAGGCGCGCGTGCTTGCGCGGCCGCAGGTCCTTGCGCGCGAGCGGCGTCTCGCCGACGACCTCGCCGTCGAGCTCGACCTCGACCTCGCTCGGCTCGGTCTCGACCGCGAGCCGCGCGCGCGCCGTGGTGAGCGTGAGGTGGAGGCGCAGCGTCTGGCCGGGCTCGACCCGCACGTGGTCGTCGACGTACGGCTCGTACCCGGCGAGCTCGAGGCGCAGCGCCGCGGCGCCGGGGGCGACCTCGAGGCGGGCGGGGGTGGGGCCGATCGCGGTCGTGCCCACGGTACCGACCGCGCCGGGCGGCACGGTCTCGACGATGAGGATCGACGGCTCGACGGGGGGCGGGACGGGCAGCGTCGATGCGTCCTTCGACTCGCCGGCTGCGCCGGCTCGCTCGGGACGAGCGGGGGCGTCGCCGCGAAGGACGAAGAGGTAGAGGGCGCCGATGACGCCGGCCAGGATCACGAGCGCGAGCGGCAGGAACCACGCGGGGCGACCCTGCCGGGTGATGAGCGTCATCGACGCGCCCGGCGACGTGTCGGCGCGCGCCGCGGCCTTGATCGCGCCCGACGTCTCCATCTCCGCGGCGGCCGCCGCGACCACCGCCGCCGGACCCTTGCGCGCGACGACCTCGCCGGTGGCCGACCGCTTGTCGCGGTCGGCGGGGATCGGCGGCGGATCCGAGCTCAGCTCCCACGGCGCCACCGTCATCGTGGTCTCGTCGACCTCGAGGCGCCGGATGCCGTCGGAGTCGACGCGCGGGATGAGCACCGGCACGCCCTCGACCGCGTGCTCGCCGCTGCCCTCGGGCGCGGGCGCGGCGGACGTCGCGCTGCCGTCGCCGTCGTCGCGGATCGCCTCCTCGGCGCCGGTCTTCTTCTTGCGGGTGACGATGGTCACCGCCGTCAAGTGCTCGCCATCCCGCAGCGCGGACTCCCGCGGCAGCTCGGGGATCGAGCCCTCGGCGGTGAGGCGATCACTGCCGGCGGCGAACGACGATGGCATGTCGCGCACCTCGGCGGCGCTCTCGTCGGCCGCCGTCCGCCGCTCGCCGAGCGCGGTGCGCCGCCCGACCGACGGCTCGGCCAGGTTGGCGAGCTGGGCGCGGATGATGTCGTCGAGCCGCTTGCCGGTCGGCGTCGACAGGTCGACGACGTAGGCGACCGCCTCGGCGACGTCGAGCGCCGTGGTCACGATGCTCGACTCGTACGTGAGCTCGGTGAGCGCGCGCAGCATCACCGCCGGCCGCTGCGGCCGGTCCCCCGGGCGCCGCGCCAGCGCCTGGTGCAAGATCTCGTCGAGCCGTGCCGGCAGCCCGCGCCGCACCTCGGATGCCCTGGGCAACGGCATCTCGTGGATGTTGCGGATGATGTCCTCGGCCTCGTCGCCGGGAAACAGCTTCTCGCCGGTGAAGAGCTCGTACATCACCGAGGCGGCGGAGAACATGTCGCTGCGCGTGTCGAGCGGCTCGCCGCGCGCCTGCTCGGGCGACATGTAGCGCCACTTGCCCATCACCTTGCGCCGTCCGCCGCTGGCGGCCACGCGCCCCGGCTGCGCCGCGACCGCGATCCCGAAATCGGCGATCTTCACCTCGCCGGCCTTGGACAGGAGGATGTTCGACGGCGACACGTCGCGGTGCACGACGCCGTGCGTGTGCGCGAAGTCGAGGCCGCGCGCGAGCTCGATCGCGATCTGGAACGCCGCCGGCAGCGGCACCCGCTCGTGGCGCTCCTTGAAGCGGCGCAGCAGCGCGGCCAGGTCGAGGCCGTCGACGTACTCCATCGCGATGAAGAGCGACCCGGCGAAGCGGCCGAAGTCGAAGACCTGGACGACGTTGGTGTGCGAGAGGCGGACCGCGACCTTGGCCTCGGCGATGAAGCGCTCCTCGAACTCGGGATCGCGCGCGAGCTCGGGGAGGATGCGCTTGATGGCCAGCGTCTTCTCGAACCCGTGGGCCCCGTACGCCTTGGCGAGGAAGACCTCCGCCATGCCTCCGACCGCGATGCGATCGAGCACGTCGTATCTCTCCAGGCTCTTCTGAGGTACCTCCGCCATCCGCGTCGTGGCCTATAGTAGAAGTATGGCCAGCGCGATGACGCGAGGCGCGGCGAAACATGCCACGAACCCGGGCGCCTGCGCGCTGGCGGTGGGCCTGTTCTCTGTGCTCGCGATGCTGGTCTCGACGGCCGCCGCCGACGAGCGGCCGGTGCTCGTCATCGACGCGACCGGCACCGAGGAGGGGCGCGCCATGGTGTCGCGCATCGAGAAGCACCTCGGCCCCGATCCGATGCTCGCGCCCGTGCCCGATCTCTTTCGCCTGCCACTGGCCAGGCCTACAGAAACCGACACCTCGTGGAGGGCGGAGCAATCCACCCTCGCCGAGGCGCGCAAGCTACTGACACCCATCGGCTATCGTCAGGCGGCGGCCATGGCGCACGCGGCCCAGGACCGGCTCGCGCGCTTCGCCGACGACCCGGAGGCGCGCGCGCTCATCGCCGAGCTGGCGCTGGTGCAGGGCCTCGCGGTCGCCGGCGAGCGCGGTCTCGACGCGGCGCGTCCCTACTTCCTGCTCGTGCATCGCCTCACGCCGGGACGCACGCTCGACCCTGGACGTTACCCGCCCACGGTCGTGGACGCGTTCGCCGCCTCCGCCGTGACGGGCGCGACCGGTCGCGTGACCATCGAGGCGCCGGGCGCGACCGAGGTCCTGATCGACGGCGTCGTGGTGCCCGGCGGCGAGCCGGTGGAGAACCATCCGGTGCCGGCGGGTCCGCACATCATCACCGTGCGTGGCGAGCGCGTGGTCAGCCAGGGCCGGCGCATCGACGCGATCGCCGCCAACACCGTCCCCGTGACCATCCCGCTCGTCGAGGCGCCGCTCGCGGCACGCCTGGCGCGCGCGAGAGATCGCCTGGTCGCCGCCGCCGACGACGGCGCGCGCAACGACGCCATCCTCACGCTCCTGAGCACGATCAAGGCCGCGAGCCACGCCATCGTCGTCGTCCGCGAGGGCGAGGCCGGGCCGCTGGCGGTTCGGCTCTTCACCGATCGGGGCGCGCTCGGCCCGCCGCGCGAGGTCGGCGACGACGTCGCGGGCGCGATCGCGCCCCTGCGGCCGCTGAAGAAGCCGCCGCCGCGCGGCCCCGGCACCGGGTCCGGCGTCGGGATCGGCCCAGGGCCGGAGGTGCCGCCCGAGGTCCCGTGGTATCGACGGACGTGGTTCAAGGCGACGAGCGGCACGATCGCAGGCGTGGCGGCCGTCGTGCTGATCACGGCGATCGTCACTCGCGATCCGGGCACCAGCACGCTCCTGGGCGGAGGCCCCGACGTCGAGTGATCGGAGCGCGCTTCCTGGCCGCGCTGGCGCTCGCCGCCACGGTCGCCGTGCTCGGCGCATGTGACGACTCGGTTCGTTTCCGCCTGCGCATCGACTGGCAGCGCCACCCGCTGTCGCAGGCATGCCCCACGACCCCCGCCGGCGCCTACTCCTGCACCGCGATCCCGGTGTCGTGTGATCTGCGGGTCCGGGTGCGCATCATCAGCGCGTCGGACGGCCAGCCGCACTACTCCGAGTGCTTCACGATCCAGAGCGACGGCGACGCCTGCCAGCTCGCCGACATGCCGATCACGCCGCGCGAGATCCCGAACGAGATGGTGCGCGTGCAGGTGATCGTGTGGACGATCGACGAGCTCGTCCGTAGCGAGTTCGACTTCGAAGCGAGCGACGGCTGTCCGGTCACCACCGAGTTCCACACCACCGGGCTGCCGCGCCTCGGCGACGATCCGACCGCGTCGCCGCCCGGTGTGCCCGTGCCCGCCCTCGCCGGCGAGACCTACTTCGCGGTGGGGGAGAGCCCGGTCGCGACCGTGACGCTCGGCTGTCCGCGCTGGGACTCGCTCGACGCGGCGAGCTGCCAGGCGAGCGCGCTCGCGCTCGAGGCGACGGTCCGTGATCCGCGGACGTTCGGCTCGGTGCCGCGGGCCCAGGCCGGCGACATGGACGTGCGCTTCGGCGCGCCGGTGGAGGATCTCCCCGGCGTGTATCGCGTCGATCTGTCGCCGCAGTTCTTCACCGCGGGGCTCTCGCCGACCCCTTCGGGGGCGCTGGTGTGGACCGGCACGCTCGACGCGCCGCCGGCGGGAACCAGGTGCCTGCGCGTCGGGATGCAGGGCGTCGCCGCGCCGACGATCTCGTGCTTCCCGATCGCGAGCGCGGCGCCGCCGATCCGCGTCGAGGGCTTCCTGGTCGGACGGCTGATGCTGCGCGATATCCTCAACCTCCAGCTCCTGTCCGACGTGCCCGAGGAGGGCATCGTGTTCGGCGTCGTCGTCGACGCGGCCGGGCAGCCGGTGCAGGGCGCGATGGTCTCGACGTTCGAGAACGCGACCGTGGTCTACCCTGATGAGAACCTGCAGACCGTCGGCTTCACCGGCACGAGCAGCAAGGGGTACTTCCTCTCGACCGACGCCGAGTACGACTCGATCTGGCGGGCGAGCGTGCCCGGCGGGCTCATGGGCGACGGCGATGCGCGCGGCGGGCTGGTCAACGATCACGTCTCGGTGGTGATCATCCAGCTGACGGGCGTCATCCCGCCGCCGATCGACGCCGGCCTTGGCGGCGGCGGCGGGCCCGACGCCGGGCCGGACGCCGGGATCGACGCGCCGTGAGGTGGTGAGCCCGTGAGCCGACGATGACGGAACCATGAAGGAGCAATGGTGGCGCATCGCGTTCGGTGGCGACGACGGCGCTCGGCTCGTCGTCGCGCCCGGTGATCATCTCGGCGCCGCGATCGGCGTCGCCGCGGTGCGGCTCGGCAAGCGCGGCCGGGTATGGCCGCTGGCGGCCGCGCCGGCGACGCCGGGCGAGGTGCCGCTCGGCGAGTCGGTGGGCAAGGGCGTCGTGGTCGAGCGCGAGGTCCCCGAGCGCGTGGACGCCTTTCGCCCGCCGAGCGGCGTGATCGCCGCGCTCGACGCCGGGCCGCGCATGGCGCTCGCGACCGGGATGGCCGAGCGGATCGCCGACGAGGCGCTGGTGGTCGAGGCCGTCGTCGCGGGCCCCGACGCGCGCGAGCGCTTCCTCTCGGTCGTCGAGCGGTTGCCGGTCGTCGACAACATCGAGGTGCGCGTCGCCGATCACTACGACGCCGGCGAGACGACCGACGTGTGGCTCTCGCCGCGCATGCGGGAGGCGCGCAAGGCGATCCGCTTCCTCGACGACTTCGACGTCGAGCTCCTGCGCAACGGGCACGTCGACCTCTCGGTGTACGTGCGCTCGCCGCGCTCGACCTGGCGCCTGACCCAGCACAAGACCCTGGTGTGGATGACCGTCGACCAGGCGCTGCACGACAAGGTGCGCGGCTGGCTCGCCGCGTCGGGGCTCGAGCGCCGCGACACCCTCGAGACCATCGCCGATCGACCGCACCACCACTACCGCCCCGCGACGTCCAGCCCGCGTCTCAAGCTCGGCCTGCGGCTCAACCGGGCGGGGCTGCGCAAGGTCGATTCGATCGCCCGGCCCACGGGCTCGTAGCGATGCAAGCCGGCGAGCTCGCGGCCCTGGGCACGGCGACGTGCTGGACCGTCTCGTCGCTCGCGTTCGAGTCGAGCGCGCGTCGCATCGGCTCCCTGTCGCTCAACCTGGCGCGCGTGTGCCTCGCGTTCGTGTGGCTCACCGGGCTCGCGCTCGTGACGCGCGGGTTGCCGCTGCCGACCGACGCGACGGCCGCGCAGTGGGGGTGGCTCGGCGCGTCCGGGCTGGTCGGCGTGGTGCTCGGCGACCTGTGCACGTTCCGCGCGTACGTCGACATCGGCGCGCGCCGCACGATGGTGGTGTCGACGTCGGTGCCGATCTTCACCGCGGCGCTCGCGTGGCTGTTCCTCGGCGAAGCGTCGTCGCTCGCGGAGCTCGCCGGCATGCTCGTGATCGTCGCCGGGGTGATGCTGGCGGTCGCGGACCGGATGCCCGGTCCTGCGGCGGTCATGCCGCGCGCGCCGGTCAAGGGCGTCGTCCTCGCGCTCGGCGGCTCGCTCGGGCAGGCGGGCGGGCTCCTGCTCTCCAAGCAAGGCATGGCCGGGTACGCCGCCGTGCCGGCGACGCAGATCCGCATGCGCGCGGGCATCGCCGGCTTCGTCGTCGTCCTCGCCGCCGCCGGCTGGCTCGGGCGCTTCCGCGAGGCCGTGCGCGATCGCGCCGCGATGGGCTACACCGCCGTCGGCGCGCTCCTCGGCCCTTGTTTCGGCGTCGCGCTCTCGCTCTACGCGGTCGCCCACGCCAAGGCCGGCATCGCGGCGTCGCTCATGTCGCTGTCGCCGATCCTCATCATCCCGCTCGTGCTGGCGCGCGGTGAGCGCGTGGGCTGGGCCGGCGTGCTCGGCGCGGCGCTCGCCGTCGGCGGCGTCGCGATCCTGGCGCTCGCCTGAGGCTTCCACGTCCACCATCTGCGCTACGGTAGGGGCGTGGGCGCCACCGACGACTCGCCGCTGGCCACGCTCGGCATCGAGCTGGCGACCGACGAGCGTCTGCCCGAGGTGCGCAGCGAGGCCATCCGCATCGCGCGGCGCCTCCACGGCGCGGGCACCAAGGCGGTGGGCTTCGTCCCGATCGATCGCCAGGTCGCGGTCCCGCCGGTGCTGGTGCAGATCGGCGCGGCGCTGTGCGACCTGACCGGCGCCACCATCGCGGTCGTCGACGCCAACGTCCGCTATCCCGGCCTGCGCTCGCTGGTCGGCGGCGACCAGGGCGAGGACGTGTTCTCGACCCGCTGGCTCGCCGGCTCGCTCGCATTGCTCTCGCCCGCGCGCGTCGAGCGCGCCGGCGAGGTCGTGCCCGCGCTCGCCCGCCTCCTGCTCGACGGCAGCGATCTGTTCGCGCACATCCTCTGCGACCTGACCGGCTTCGATCTCATCGGCGAGCACGCGAGCGCCGCCGCCTGCATGGACGGCGTCGTGCTCGTCGGCCGCGCCCACAAGAGCCGGGAGGACGAGCTCCTCGCCCTGTCGCGCCTCATGCCGCGCGATCGCTTCCTCGGCGTCCTCCTCGTGGGCTGACGATCACGAACGAGTGCCCGTCGGGCGCGGTGACGACGTCGACGTCGATCGCGAACACGTCGCGGAGGAGATCGGGGCAGAGCGCGTGGCGAGGCGCGCCGACGGTGGCGAGCTGGCCGTGGTCGAGGACGGCGATGCGATCGGCGTGACGGGCGGCGAGGTTGAGGTCGTGGAGGACGACGACCACGGCGTGGCCGGCGGCGGCGGCCCGGCGGGCGAGGGCGAGCACGAGGTGCTGGTGGCGCGGGTCGAGCGACGCGGTCGGCTCGTCGAGGAAGAGGGCGCGGCCGCCGTCGTCGCCGAGCTGCTCGAGCACGCGCGCGAGCTGGACGCGCTGCTGCTCGCCGCCGGAGAGCGTCGGGTAGAGGCGATCGGCGAAGGCCGCCAGGTCGACCGCGGCCAGGCGCCGGCGTGCGGCGCGCGCCCGGTCGCGCGGCAGGCCGCCGTCCTGGCCCAGCATCACGACCTCGAGCGCCGTGAAGCCGGCGGCGAGGCCGGCGCGCTGCGGCAGGACGGCGCGGCGGCGCGCGAGGTCCCGGCTCGACTGTCCGGACACCGGACGACCGGCCAGGCGCACGTCGCCGCGGTCCGGCCGGCGGTCGCCGGCGAGGACGGCGAGCAAGGTCGACTTGCCGGCGCCGTTGGGACCGACGAGCGCGACCACCTCGCCGGCCAGGACGTCGAGCGAGACGCCGGCGATCAGCGTGGCGCGGCCGGCGGTGACGGCGACGTCGCGCGCGTGGACCGCCGGTGGCGGCGTCACGGGAGGCCCCGCATGGCGCCGCCGCGCACCACCATGACGAGGAGGACGGGCGCGCCGGCGAGCGCGGTCACGATGCCGATCGGCAGCTCGGCCGGCGTCACCACCGTGCGCGCGACGAGGTCGGCGACGACGACGAGCAGCGCGCCGCCGAGCGCCGAGGCGGCGATGAGCCCGCGGTGGGACGGGCCGAGCCAGCCGCGCACGAGGTGCGGCACGACCAGCCCGACGAAGCCGATCACCCCGCAGGCGGCGACGCTCGCGCCGATCGCCAGCGCGACCGCGATCACGAGGCGGCGCGTGACCCGCTCGACATCGACGCCGAGGTGTCGCGCCTCGACCTCGCCGAGCAGCAGGCGATCGAGGTCGTGTGCGTGGCGCAGGGAGACGGCGAGCGCGAGCCCGACGGGCACGGCCACGGCCGCGACCAGCGCCCAGGTCGCGCCGCCGAGGCTGCCGAGCGTCCAGAAGGTGACCGAGCGGAGCTGGGCGTCGTCGGCGACGAACAGGAAGAGGCCGGTGCCTGCGCCGCACAGGGACGTGACACCGACGCCGGCGAGGATCAGGCTGGCGGAGCTCGTCTGGCCGCCCTGCCGCGCGAGCAGGACCGCCAGCGTGGTCGCGGCGAGCGCGCCCGCGAACGCGACGGCGGGCAGCGTCCACGGCGCCAGCGCGGCGGGCACGGCGGACGTCGCGACACCGCCGGCCACGATGAACGCGACCGCGGCGAGCGCGGCGCCGCTGGAGACACCGACGAGCCCGGGATCCGCGAGCGCGTTGCGCACCAGCCCCTGGAGCGCGGCGCCTGCCCCGGCGAGCCCGGCGCCGACGAGGATCGCCAGCGCGACGCGGGGCAGCCGCAGCGACCAGACGATCGTCTCCGCGCGCGGGTGCGCGTCCCACGGCAGCGCGACGTCGAGACGGCGGGCGAGGGCGGCCAGGACCTCGCCCGGTGACAGCGCGACCGCGCCGGTGCCGAGGGCGACGACGGCGGCGGCGCCGAGCGCCACCGCGAGCACGAGCAGCGCGCGATCCGGCCGCGGGCGCGCCGACGGCTCCGGGCCGCGCACGTTCACTCCGCGAGCTCGCGCGCGAGCGTGGCGATCGCCTCGGGCAGCCGCGGGCCGAAGCCGAGGAGGAGCAGGTCGTCGATCGCGACGACGCGCCGGGCCCGGCCGGCGGGGGTGCCGGCCAGGCCCGGTTGCGCGAACAGGCCGTCGACGCCGCCGAGCGACGCGAGGCCGCGCGCCGGCACCAGGATGACGTCGGGCGCCGCCGCCAGCATGGCCTCGGCCGAGAGCGGGCGGAAACCCGTCCACGCGCCGATCGCGTTGTGCCCGCCGGCCAGCGCGATCATCGCCGCGGCGGGCGTGTCGCCGCCCGAGACCATGATGGTGCCGCCGCCGCGCGCGTAGACGAACACGACGCGGCGTCGCGACGGGGCGGCGGCGACGCGTTCGCCCAGCGCCTCGCCCTCGCGCTCGATGCGCCTCGCCAGCGCGTCGGCGGCGGCGCGCTCGCCGAGCACGCCGCCCACGGCGCGGATACGGTCGGCCGCGGAGACCACGGAGTCGGCCGGCGCCATCAGCTCGACGCGGACGCCGGCCTGTCGGAGCTGCGCGATCGTCGCCGGCGGGCCGGCCTCGGCCGACGCGAGCACGAGGTCGGGCTCGAGCGCGAGGATGCCTTCGGCGGCGAGCGTGCGCTGGTAGCCGACCTCGGGCTGCTTCGCGGCGTCCGCGGGGTACACGCTCGACGAGTCGACCGCGATCACGCGATCGCCGGCGCCGAGCGCGTAGACGATCTCGGTGATCGCGCCGCCGACGGTCACGATGCGTTGCGGCGGCTCGGCGCCGCCGTTGGCCAGCTCCTCGCTCGCGCGCGCGCAGCCGCTCGACGCGGCGAGCACGGCGAGGACGAGCGTGACCAGGATCGCGACCGCCGCGGTCGCCGTGCTCGGCGGCGGTCGGAGCAGGCGCTCGGCCTCCGGGCTCATGACCGCACGTCTCCCAGCCGGGCCAGCGTGTCGCGCCACGCCGGATCCTCGGCGGCGGCGCGGTCGTCGCGCTTGCGGAAGGTGAGCGCGATCGTCTCGCCGGTGTCGTCGTAGAGCTCGAGCGAGCGCACGATGCCCGACGACGTCGGCTTGCACACCACCCACGACGACGCGATCCGGTCCTCGCGCAGGTGCAGGTTGAAGCCGGGGTCGAGCACGTTGAGCCACGGGCCCGTGCGCCGCACGCGGTCGACGGCGCCGGAGAACACCTGCAGGCAGCCGCGGTTGCCGACGAAGATCATGATGCGCGCGCCGGTCTCGGAGGCCTCGGCCAGGAGCGCGGCCATCGCGCCGTTCTCGACCCGGCGCGCGCGCTCGGCGCCGGCGAGGCGTAGCGCCTGGGTGCGGGCGACGCGGTGCTTGCGCAGGAGGAAGAAGAACTCGTGCGTGTCGGTCATCGCGTCCCAGTCGGCGCGCAGGGCGGCGACGTCCACCCCGGCGTCGGCGCGGACGTGGGCGAGCGGCGGCGGTCGGGTCGGCGCGAGCGCCGGCGCGGCGATCGGCGCGGGCACCGCGTGCCGGTCGATCAGCGCCTGCCACGCGGCCACGTCGCCGCCGTCGTGCTCGAGGTAGATCTTGTGGACCGCGGCGCCGCTGGCGTCGAAGACGTGGATGCTGCGGCGGCGCAGCTCGCCGTGCTTCGGGTCGGGCTCGTCGACGGCGATCGCGTGGCGCCAGTGGTCGAGGAACACGCGCAGGTCGACGTGCTCGCCGACGACCTGGCCGGCGTGCGGCGCCAGCTCGACGCCGCCGTAGCGGCCGCGCACCTCGCTGACCGCGTGCTCGCTGCGGGTGAGGGCCATGCAGCGGCCGACGCCGCACAGCCCGTGCAGGAGCGCGCGTGCGTCGCCGTCGAGCCACCGGGCGGTGGCGCCGACGGTCGTCGCGAGCAGCTCGAGCTCGGTGGTGCCGAGCGCGGCGGCGGCGTCGCGGATGCGGAGCTCGGGGCGCGTGCTGCGCAGGGACTGCCAGCGCGCGTGGAGCGCGTCGGAGGCGGAGGTCGAGAGGGCGGAGGTGGTGAGGGCGTCGTGGAGGAGTGGCATCGGTGGCTCCAGGTCAGAGCGGGGCCCAGCGCAGCGTGAACACGCCGGAGGTCCCCGCGTCGTCGTAGTAGTCCTCGATGACCAGCTTGATCGTCGTCTGGTCACCGGTGCGCATCACCCACACCAGCGGGCGGGGCGAGAGCGCGTGGGTGGTGGGATCGTAGGCGTACCAGCCGTCGCCCTGCGCGAACGCGTAGTCGGGCTCGGCGTCCGCGTCGTCGCCGTCGGGGGCGTCGGTGATCCAGCCGCCGGCCGGCGCGGCGCTCACGTCGGCGAGCGACCCGGGCACCGGGACGACCTCGACGCCGCCGCTGCCGCTCGCGCCGCCGTTGAGCTTGATGTGGAAGCGTCGCGCGGCGAAGTCCCACGCGGCCTCGTCGGTCGGCTCGACGCCGGTCTCGACATCGACCCGCGTCCAGCCGTCCATCGCCGTGGCGTCGACGCGCGTGGTGTAGGTGCCGTCCGGGTTCCGGACGGTCGAGACCTTGCCGGCGGGGGTGCCGGGGCCGGGGCCGGCGTCGGGTTCGGCCTCGGGCTGGAGGTCGGCGGCGCAGGCCGACGCGGTCAGCGCGGTCGCGGCGAGGAGGCGTGCGGGGAGATCGTTCATGAGGTCCTCGGTGGGTCAGAGGCGCGCGGTGGCGCCGGTGTAGAGGGTGCGTGGTGGGATGCGATCGAAGGTGTCGTCGCCGGCGTCGAGCAGGTTCTCGGCGCCGACGTGGAGCTCGAGGATGTCGCCGAAGCGCCGCGCGACGCGGGCGCGCAGGTCGAGCCTCGTGGCGGTCTCGACCATCGCGCCGGCGAGGTGATACGGGCGCGGCCCGGTCACCGCCACCTCGGCGACGGCGGTGAGCGCCTCGTCGTGGTCGCGCCAGCGCACCGCGGCGCTCCCCCGCTGCGCGGGGATGCCCTCGAGCGCGCGGTCGAGGTCGAGGTCGCGCGTGTGGGTGAAGGCGTAGCCGAGGTCGAGCGCGATGCGCCCGCGCGCGATGGTCGCGGCGAGCTCCGCCCCGGCGGTGCGGGCGCGGCCCACGTTGTCGTAGCCGAAGCGGATGGGCGCGCCGGCGCCGCCGTCATCGAGGGTGACGGTCGAGATGAGCTGGTGGAGGTCGTTGACGAACGTGCTCGTCGCGACCCACGCCCACGCCCGCGGCCGCCACTCGGCGCCGAGCTGGAGCGAGCGCGAGGTCTCGGGGCGCAGCGCGGGGTTGCCCTCGACGACGTAGCCGGCGCCCGGGTTCTCGAAGCGCAGGAGCTGCTCCTTGAACGACGGCGCGCGGTAGCCCACGCCGGCGCTGGCCCGGGCGACGACGCCCTCGCGCGCGTCCCAGCGCACCGCGAGTCGCGGCGTGACGTGGACGCCGAACTGCGTGTCGGCGTCGACGCGCGCCGCCGGCACGACGAGCCACGCGAAGCGCTGGCCCGGGCGCCACTCGTCCTGGAGCCACACCGCGCCCCGTCGGCGCGCGCCGTCGGCGGAGAGCCGCGCCGACGTGAGCGCCTCGCCCAGGGCCTCGACGCCGGCGCCGAGGAGGTGTCGCGTCGCGACGCGGTGCTCGACGAGCGCGGCGCTCTCGATCAGGCGCTCGCGCGTATCCTGGTACTGATCGAGCGAGGTGCCGCCGCGCTGATCGAGCGCGAACTGGTCGCGGTAGTAGCCGCCGCCGAGCCGCAGCCACCCGCGGGTGCGGGGGCCGTTGCGGGTGAAGGTGGTCGCCGCGGACGCGACCTCGATCAGGTTCCTGCGGTCGAGGACCGCGCCCGTGACCCGCGCGTCGACCCCGGCGAGGTCGCGGCGCTGGTAGCCGGCGGTGACGTCCGCGCGCCAGGCGTCGCCGGCGCGGTAGCGCCCCTGGACGCTGGCGTGTGCGTCGTCGTACGCGGCGATCGTGGTGCTGGCCTCCGCGGGCGTCCGATCGTACGCCCCGCCACGCCGCCACGTGCCGGACGTGACGCCCGACCAGCGCCCCCGCGCGCCGGCGAGGTGAGCGCGGAGGTCGGTCCCGCCGCCGTGATCCACCTGCAGGTCGAGCTCGCCGCGGGTCTCGCCCGGCGCGCGCGTGACGATGTTGACCACGCCGCCGAGCGCGTCGGCGCCGTACAGCGCCGAGCCCGGGCCGCGGACGATCTCGATCTGCTCGATCGCGCCCGTCGAGAAGCGCTCGAGATCGATCGCGCCGTCGATTCGACCGAGCTGACGCTGACCGTCGACCAGCACGAGCACGTACTTCGGGCCCAGGCCCTGCATCGAGATCGCCGTGCCGCCGATCGTGCGGTCGAGCCAGAGCCCGGGCCGCATGGCCAGCGCGTCGGCGGCGGTCGCGGCCCCGGCTTCCTCGATCCGCGCGCGATCGATGACCTCGGTGACCACCGGGCTGGCGGCGAGCGGTGTCTCGAGGCGCGTGCCGGTGACGACGATCGTCTCCTCGACGATCTCGGGTGCTTCCTCGGGCTCCTCCGCCGCGCCGCGCGCAGGCGCGATCGCGGTGACGACGATCGCGGTGAGGAGGGGTCCGGCGGCCCCGCGCCTCGGCACCTTCACCGCTGCGCGTACGTGGGTCGTGACGAGGGACGTGTCGACCATGGCGTTCGAGGGGAGGCGGAGCCGCCGGACGAGTCGCATTGAAAACCGTTTTCAATTCGTCGTCAAGTGAAATGAAATTGAATTTCGAAATCAATAAACATCAGTATTGACTTATATCAGCGCAGGCTTATAACCATGGGCATGCGCACCGACCTCGTCAGCTATCTCGGCACCGTCACCCGCCTCGTCCACGACCGCACGCGTGACGGCGCGCCGGTGAAGGTCGTCAGCGCGGCGCGGACCTACGCCACCACCGTCGACGATCTCTGGGACGCGATCACGACGCGCGAGCGCATCGCGCGCTGGTTTCTCCCCGTCAGCGGCGAGCTCCGCCTCGGCGGCCGCTACCAGCTCGAGGGCAACGCCGGCGGCACGATCACCGCCTGCGAGCCACCGCGTCACCTGGCGATGTCCTGGGAGTTCGGCGGCGGGACGTCGTGGGTCGAGGTCACGCTGAGCGCGCGCGCGGGCGGCGCGCACCTCGTGCTCGAGCACACGATGCACCCCGACGACCACTGGGAGCAGTTCGGCGCCGGCGCCACCGGCGTCGGCTGGGAGGGCGGGCTCTACGGCCTCCACCTGCACGTGACGACCGGCGCCGGCATGACGCCGGAGGAGGGGCTGCGCTGGCTCGCCTCCGACGAGGGCAAGGCGTTCATGCGATCGTCGAGCGAGCGCTGGGGCGAGGCCGCCATCGCCGCCGGCGCGCCCGCCGACGAGGCGCGCGCGCAGGCCGCGCGCACGGCGGCGTTCTACACCGGGGAGCCCGCTTGACCGCGGCGGCCGCCGCGTTCGACGTGCTCGGCGATCCGGTCCGCCGCCGCATCCTCGAGCTGCTCGCCGATGGCGAGCACGCGTCGGGCGAGATCGTCGCGGTCGTCCAGCGCGACTTCGACATCACCCAGCCCGCCGTGTCCCAGCACCTCAAGGTGCTGCGCGACGCCGGCTTCGCCGCGGTGCGCGCCGAGGGTCCGCGCCGGATCTACGCGCTCGATCCGGCGCCGCTCCGGGAGGTGGACGCGTGGCTCGATCCGTTCCGTCGCTTCTGGGCGCACAAGCTCGACGCGCTGGCGACCGAGATCGCGCGCGGTGTCAGGCAACGAGGGGAGCGCCCCAGGCGATCCCGACGATGATCGAGAGCGCGCCGGCGAGCGCGCCGATGCGGCGCATCGCCTCGGGGCCGCGGGCGACGCGCGCGAGCGAGAGCCCGGCGAGCCCCGACGCGATCGCCATGCCCGCGATCGAGCCGGCGCCGAAGAGCACCATGTAGACGACGCGCGCCGCGTTCGACGGCAGCTCGGCGAAGACCAGCGCGGTGAGGCCGCCGCTGCCCGCGAGGCCGTGCACGAGCCCGATCGCGAGCGGGCGCCAGGCGAGCGTGGTCTCGCCGACGTGCACGTGGCCACCGTCCGGCGCGGCGTGCGCGTGGCGCGCGTGGCCGTGGGCGTGCGGCGCGATCGGGCCGCGCTTGCCGTCGCGCGCGGCGAGGACGAGGGCGCGCACGCCGAGCCCCACGAGCATCACCGCGACCGCGGCCTCGAGACCGCGCTCGATCGCGGCCGGCACCAGCGCGCCCGCGGCGAGCATCGCGATCCCGACGATCACCAGCGCGAGCGTGTGGCCGAGGCCCCACACCGCGCCGACCAGCGCGCCTCGACGAGCGCCGCGCGGGTCACGCCCGTCACGACCATCGGTCACCATGGTCGACACCGCCGCCAGGTGGTCGGGCTCGAACGCATGCCGCACACCCACCACCAGGCCGAGCAGGATGCCTCCGAGCGTCGCGAACATCGCGGGGCACGGTAGCACATGCGCCTTGTCGCGACGCCGTCCTCTGTGGTTACCTCCGGCCGAACATGATCGCGCTCGAGCAGGAAAAGATCGCCGTGATCGGCCTCGGCTATGTCGGGTTGCCGGTCGCCATCAGTTTCGGTCGCAAGCTGCCCACGGTCGGCTTCGACATCCGGCAGAAGCGCATCGACGAGCTGCTGCGCGGCCACGACGAGACCGCGGAGACGACCGCCGAGGACCTGCGCTCGGCCACCAAGCTCGAGCTCACGGCGGATCCCAAGCGGTTGCACGCCTGTACGTTCTTCATCGTCGCGGTCCCCACGCCGATCGACTCGAACAACCGCCCCGACCTGAGCCCGATGATCAGCGCCTCGCGCACGGTCGGCCCGCACCTCAAGAAGGGCGACATCGTCGTCTACGAGTCGACGGTCTACCCCGGCGTCACCGAGGAGGTCTGTGGCCCGATCCTCGAGCAGCTCTCCGGGATGAAGGCGGGTCAGGACTTCTTCCTCGGCTACTCGCCCGAGCGCATCAACCCCGGCGACAAGGAGCACACCTTCGAGCGCATCATGAAGGTGGTCTCTGGCGACACGCCCGAGTCGCTCGAGCGCGTCGCCCGCGCGTACGCCGCCGTCGTGACCGCGGGTGTCCACCGCGCGCAGTCGATCAAGGTCGCCGAGGCCGCCAAGGTCATCGAGAACACGCAGCGCGATCTCAACATCGCGCTCATGAACGAGCTAGCGCTCATCTTCGACCGCATGGGCATCCGCACCGCCGACGTGCTCGAGGCCGCCGGCACCAAGTGGAACTTCCTGCGCTTCACCCCGGGGCTGGTCGGCGGCCACTGCATCGGCGTCGATCCGTACTACCTGACCACCAAGGCGCAGGAGCTCGGCTACCTGCCCGAGGTGATCCTCGCCGGCCGCCGCATCAACAACAACGTCGGGCCGTACCTGGCGCAGCGGTGCGTGAAGATGCTGTCGGAGGGCGACCTCTCGCTCAGGAAGGCGCGCGTCGGCATCCTCGGCCTCACCTTCAAGGAGAACGTGCCGGATCTCCGCAACTCGAAGATCCCGGACATCGTCGCCGAGCTGAAGCAGTACGGCATCCAGGCGATGGTGCACGACCCGCTCGGCGACGCCGAGGAGGCGCGCCACGAGTACGGCATCGAGCTGTCGCCGCTGGATCGTTTCCACGATCTCGACGCGGTCTTCTTCGCGGTCAGCCACCAGGAGTATCTCCAGGACGTGACCGGGCTCCTTTCGCGCGTGAAGGACGGCGGCGTCGTCATCGACGTGAAGAGCGCGCTCGATCCGCGCGCGATGACGCGCGGGCTGCGTTACTGGTCGTTGTGAAGGGGTCGTCGTGAAGGGGTCCGCTGTGAGAGGGAGCGTCTGAATGGGTCATCGCTACGACGCGGTGTGCGACGGGCTGATCAACCAGCCGCGGCGATGGCTGGTGACCGGCGTCGCCGGGTTCATCGGCTCGGCGCTGCTCGAGCGCCTGCTCGATCTCGGCCAGACCGTGGTCGGCATCGACAACTTCTCCAACGGCAGCCAGGCCAACCTCGACGACGTGCTCGCGATCCATCCCGACCTGAAGTCGCAGTTCGACTTCGTCGAGGGTGACATCCGCGACCCGGACACCTGCGCGCGTGTCTGCCAGGACGTCGACGTCGTCCTCCACCAGGCGGCGATCGGCTCGGTGCCGCGCTCGATCAAGGACCCGGAGCCCTATCACGCGACCAACGTGACGGGCTTCCTCAACATGCTGCTCGCCGCGCGCGCCGCCGAGGTCAAGCGGTTCGTGTACGCGTCCTCGAGCTCGGTCTACGGCGATCACCCCGGGCTGCCCAAGCACGAGGAGGCGATCGGCAAGCCGCTGTCGCCGTACGCCGCGACCAAGCGGATGAACGAGCTCTACGGCCAGGTCTTCGCCGACGTCTACGGCATGCAGATCGTCGGTCTGCGCTACTTCAACGTGTTCGGGCGGCGCCAGGATCCCAACGGCCTCTACGCCGCCGTGATCCCGCGCTGGATCGGCAACCTCATGCACGGCCAGCCGTGCGTGATCTTCGGCGACGGCAGCAACAGCCGTGACTTCTGTTACGTCGACAACGCCGTGCAGGCGAACCTGCTCGCGGGTTGCGCGCCGGCGGAGAAGCTGCGCTCGCCGGTCTACAACGTCGGCTGTAGCGGCCGCACCGATCTCAACGAGCTGTTCGCGATCATCCGCGACAACCTGGCGAAGGCGCAGCCCCAGGGGCCGGGCACGAGCCACGTGGCGAACGCGCAGCCGGTGTACGAGGCGCCACGCCCCGGTGACATTCCGCACTCGCAGGCCTCCATCGAGAAGCTGGCTCAGGAGCTCGGCTACGTCCCGAGTCACGAGATCGCCGCCGGCCTCGCCGAGACGGTCGCCTGGTTCGCCGCGCATCCCGAGCGCATGGCGCACTGAGGCTCGGGCTCGACGGAAGTTTGCGCTACAGTGGGCGTCTCATGACGCGAGCGAGCTTCTGGCATACGGCGGCCCTGGGTCTCGTCGCCGGCGTGGCGGCGTGCGGCGGCGGCGGCAACGGCATCGATGCGGCGGGTGGCGGCGGTGACGGGGGCGGCATCGACGCGGCGCCGGCGCCGTACTGTCAGCCGAAGAGCGGCACCAACCTGAAGCTCACGCTCATCAGCGGCGGGTTCAACCGCCCCGTGTACGTGACGGCGCCGACCGGCGATCCGCGCGTGTTCGTGGTCGAGCAGATCGGCCGCGTGCGCCTCATCAAGGACGGCAGCCTCGTGGCGACGCCCTACCTCGACCTCCTCGACGTGGTGAACGCGGACAGCACCGAGCGGGGCCTCCTCGGCCTCGCGTTCCACCCGCGCTTCGCGGAGAACGGCCGCTTGTTCGTCTTCTACACCTCCAACTCGAACGGGGCGGTCGTCGTCTCGGAGCTCACCACGACGGCGGCGAGCGACACCGCGCCGGCGGGCAGCGAGCGCGTGCTCCTCACCGTCCCTCACAACTACGACAACCACAACGGCGGCACGGTCACGTTCGGGCCCGACGGCTTCCTCTACATCTCGATCGGCGACGGCGGCGGGGCCAACAACTTCCTCGAGGCCGGCCAGAACCCCGACACCCGGCTGGCCAAGGTGCTGCGCATCGACGTCGACAGCGCGACGCAGCCGTACGGCATCCCGGCGGGCAACCCGTGGGCGTCGGGCGGCGGCGTGCCGGAGATGTACGCGTGGGGCCTGCGCAACCCGTATCGCATCTCCGTCGATCCGGCGACCGGCGACCTGTACATCGGCGACGTCGGGCAGGGCTGGTACGAGGAGGTCGACTACGTGCCGGCGGGCGGCGCCGGCCGCAACTTCGGCTGGGCGGTGTTCGAGGGGGCCGACTGCTTCACCGAGGATCCCGACGGCAACGCCGGCTGCTCGAGCCCCGGCAACTACGTGCCGCCGCTGGTCTCCGACGATCGCCGCAGCAACGGGCACTGCTCGGTGATCGGCGGCCACGTCTATCACGGCACGTGCATGCCCGACCTCGCCGGCCACTACTTCTACGGCGACTACTGCGGCGGCGTCGTGAAGACGCTGCGGGTGCAGAACGGGCAGGCGGTCGACCAGGTCGATCGCACCGACGACGTCGACCCGCAGGGCGTGCTCTACCAGAACCTGTCCGGCTTCGGCGTCGACGGGTTCGGCGAGCTCTACGTCACGACGGTGGCGAGCGGCCGCGTCTATCGCATCGAGGTGGAGTGAGCGAGCCGTCCCCGCTCGAGGCCCTGCGCGAGGAGCTCGCGCGGGTGAAGGCCGAGAGCGCCGAGCGCTGGGAGGCGATCGGCCGGCTCGCGCCGGCGGCCAAGCGGAACCGCGATCGCGCCGAGGAGGCGCACCGCCTGCTCGCCGAGGTCCGGCGTGCGCTGGCGGCGCCGCTCGACGACGCCGGCCGTGACGCCTTGGCGGCGCGGATCGACGCTCTGCTCGGGCGCGGCGTGTAAGATTGGCCCAATGGCCGACGACCTGCCCAAGCCCGAGCCCAAGGAGATCGACGAGAAGAAGGCGCTGGAGCTGCGCCACATGATCGAGGACAACGTCCTCAAGGGCGTGCCGTACGGGGACGAGCGCTGCGACAACTGCCTCTTCTACCTCGAGCCCGACGCCAAGCTCGCGTACTGCTGGCACCCCAAGCTGCGCATCCTGGTCGGCGCCGACTGGTGGTGCCAGTGGTGGGAGAAGCAAGAGTAGCGTCATGATCGAGTACGTCCCGGAGCGTGAGGAGGACGAGGACGCCGACGCGCGGGACGTGGTCGGTGACCTCGAGCAGGACCACACCGAGGAGGAGGACGTCGAGGAGGAGGTCGAGCAGGCGCCCGACCAGCGCGCGCTCGAGATGCTCCGCCGGACGGTCGTGGTCGAGGTCGTGCGCGAGATGCTCGCGGAGCGCGACGTCGACGTCGAGCTGCTCGCCGTCCTGACCGATCACGAGCGCGAGGCGCTGTCGTTCCTGCGCGCGGCCGTCGAGGGGCGGACCGAGGGCGGCGAGTTCCTCTATGCCGAGACCCGGCTCGAGCAGCTCAACCTGGTGCTCGCGGATCTGCAGCCGCTGCTCTCGGTGGGCAACATCGCGGGGCTCGACAGCGTCCTCGTCGAGGTGATCGACGGGATCGAGGCGCTGCGCCAGAAGCTCGAGATGCTGACCGAGGCCGACGACGAGATCCTCGAGGCGCTGTTCGAGGCCGAGGCCCAGTCCGCCGACGATGGCCAGGACGACCAGGACGACAAGGGCGACCAGGGTGACGCCGCGGGCGAGGTCGCGCCCGAGGCCACGACCGGCGAGCCCGATAAGAAGGTCGACAAGCGCGGCGAGCGGCTCTGGAAGCGCGTCTTCAAGCGCGGCAAGAAGCCCGACGAGGCGACGGCGACGGCGCCGGCGCCCGGGGTCGCGACCGAGGCCGCGAAACGCGACACGCCGCTCGACGACGCCGGCGACGGGCCGCGGCCGTCGACGGTGTGGGATCCCGACGACAAGAGTGGCGCGTGAGCGAGGACGCGCTGGCGCGGGCGATCGCGCTGGTCCGGCTGCGCGCCGAGGCCGCGCTCCTGGCGCGCCTGAACGCGGGCAGCGGCTTCGGCGATCCGCGGGCGCCGTCGCAGATCCACCTCAGGGATCCGGCGGCGAGCGCGCGGCTGGGGCGCGCGGCGGCGCGGCCGAGCGAGACCCACAAGCGGCAGGCGGCGGAGGTGGCGGCGGCGATCGCGGCGGCGACGGCGGACGGCGACGCGGGCAGCTCGCGGCTCGCCCTGGCGGCGGCGCGCCTCGGCCTGTCGGAGGCCGAGGACGCGCTGGTGCGGCTGGCGGTCGCGTACGCGATCGACGCCGACACGCGCGAGCTGGTGCATGCGCTCGGCGGGCGGCGGCGGCCGGCGCTGTACGCCGACGTGGCCGGCGAGATCCAGCCCGCGCTCGCGCCGCCGTCGGCGATCGCGGCCGTGACCCACGCGCGCGGCGCGCTGCGCGAGGGTGCGTGGATCGAGGTCGACGACGACGCGGCGCCTGCGGGCGCCGCCGCGCTCGCGGTGTCGCGGCGCCTGGTCGACTGGGTGCTCGGCGACGACCGGCTGCCGGCGCCGCTCGACGACCTCGCCGTGCTGGGGCTGGCCGATCCGGTGTGGCTCTCGCCGGCCGTGCTCGCCGAGGTCGACCAGGTGGTCGGTCGCCTGGCCGCGGGTGCGGCGGGCGGCACCGGCGACGAGGTCGCCGTGCTCGTGCAGGGCGCGCGCGGCGCCGGGCGGCGCGCCGTGGCCGCGGCGCTCGCGGAGCGGCTGGGCAAGCCGGTGCTGGTCGCCGAGCTCGCCGAGCTGCTCGCGGCCGACGCCAAGCCGCGCGGCGCGCTGGTGCGCATGTTCCTCGCCGAGGCGCGGCTGCGGGACGCCGTGCCCTACGTCGGCGGTGTCGAGGCGCTCGCCGGCGAGCGCGATCTCGAGCGCGGCGCGATCGCGGCCCTCCGCCGCGGGCCGTCGCTGCTCGTGCTCGGCGGCAGCGGTCGCGGCGTGGCGAGCCTGCCGCTGGGGCGCCCGTTCCACGTCGTGCGCATCCCGCGCGTCGATCTCGACGAGCGCGAGCGGGCGTGGCACGCGTCTCTCGCGGCGGTCGGCGCCACCCTCTCCGACGGCGCGACCGGCGAGCTCGCCGGCCGCTACGTGATCGGGCCGGGCGCGATCGCCGAGGTCACGCGCGAGGCCGCGCGCTTCGCCGCGGCGCGCGGCGGTCTGGTCGACCGCGACACCCTCGAGGACGCCGTGACCCGGCGGCTGTCGATCCGCCTCGGCGCGTTCGGGTCGGTGCTCACGCGCAAGGCGCGCTTCGAGGAGATGGTGCTCCCCGACGAGGTGCTCGAGGCGCTGCGCGACATGATCGCGATGGTCGGCCAGCGCGCGCAGATCCTCGAGCGCTGGGGTTACCAGCGCCACCTCGGCATCTCGCGCGGCGTGTCGGCCCTGTTCTCGGGCGAGCCGGGGACGGGCAAGACCATGGCGGCGAGCGTCGTGGCCTCGGAGCTCGGCCTCGAGCTCATCCGCATCGACCTGTCGCAGGTGGTGTCGAAGTGGGTGGGCGAGACCGAGAAGAACCTGGGCAAGATCTTCGACGAGGCGCAGGACGCCGCGGCCATGCTGCTCTTCGACGAGGCCGACGCCCTGTTCGGCAAGCGCACCGAGGTGAAGAGCGCGCAGGATCGCTACGCCAACCTCGAGGTCAACTACATCCTCCAGCGCATGGAGACGTTCGACGGGGTGAGCGTGCTCACCACCAACTTCGAGAGCTCGATCGATCAGGCGCTCCAGCGTCGCCTCAACTTCCGGATCCGCTTCCCCGAGCCGGAGGTCGACGAGCGCGCCGAGCTGTGGCGCAAGCTGTTGCCGCCGGAGACCGCGCTGGTCGACGCGCCGTTCGAGCGCCTGGCCGAGCGCTTCGAGATGACCGGCGGCTACATCAAGAACGCGATCGTGCGGGCCGCCGTCATCGCCGCGCGTGAGGGCCGCGCGATGACCGTCGACGACCTGTGGAGCGGCGCGCACAACGAGTACGCCGAGATGGGCAAGGTCCTGTCGACCTTGACCCGGACGTGACGAGTCGGCACAGTCCGGCGCGAAGGGAACACGACCATGAACGCTGACGCCGAGGCGCTGAACACCAGGCGCAAGAAGACCGCGCGGGTCGTGTGCATCGTCGCCGCGGTGCTGGTCCTCGTCCCGTGCCTCGGGCTGCGCTGGATCAAGGCGCCGCACGGCATCGACGCCGGCGTCGGCCTCCTGTTCGTGTCGGCGGGCGGCGAGAGCGAGTCGAACCTCAACGTCGTCGACGAGCTCAACAAGTACGCGAGCGACAAGCACAAGATCATCGGCACGTTCGCCTACGCCGGCATCGCGACGATCTTCTTCTCGGTGATCGGGGCCGGCGCGCTGGCCACGGCGGGCGGGCTCGCGTTCAAGGACAAGTTCGTGCGCACACCCATCCCGCTCACGACGGTGGCGCTCCTCGCGCTCCTGCTCGCGCTGATCTGCGGTTGCGTCTTCCTCGGCGCCATGCCCAGGTTCGCGTTCGGCGGCGGCGTGAGCTGGCCGTTCTTCCTCTACGGTGCGGGCGTCGTGGCCGGGCTCACCGGCGCGCAGATGCTGGCCAAGGCTTACTCCGAGGTGCAGGACCCGTACTGGGACGGCCTCGATCAGAACCCGGGCGCCTGAACGCCCACGACCGGGACGGGAACCAGATGTCGCTCAAAGGAAAGACGCTCCTCATCACCGGCGCCAGCCGCGGCATCGGCCTGGCCATCGCCCTGCGCGCGGCGCGCGACGGCGCCAACGTCGCCATCGTGGCCAAGACCGCCGAGCCCGATCCGCGCCTGCCCGGCACGGTCTACACCGCGGCCCAGGAGATCGAGGCCGCGGGCGGCAAGGCGCTGCCCCTCATCACCGACATCCGCTTCGAGGACCAGGTCGCGACCGCCGTGCAGAAGACGGTCGAGACCTTCGGCGGCATCGACATCCTGGTGAACAACGCCAGCGCGATCCACCTGAGCGGGACGACGTCGACGCCGATGAAGCGCTACGACCTCATGCACGGCATCAACACCCGCGGCACGTTCGTGTGCTCGGCCCTGTGCGTGCCGCATCTGAAGAACGCGGCGAACCCGCACGTCCTCAACCTGTCGCCGCCGATCTCGCAGATCACCCAGGCCAAGTGGTTCGCGCCGCACGTCGCCTACACCATGGCCAAGTTCGGCATGAGCCTGTGCGTGCTCGGCATGGCCGAGGAGTTCCGGAAGGACGGCATCGCGTTCAACGCGCTGTGGCCGCGCTCGACGATCGCGACGGCGGCGGTGAAGAACCTGCTCGGCGGCGACGCGATCGTCCGCGGCTCGCGCAAGCCCGAGATCATGGGCGACGCCGCCCACGTGATCCTCACCCGGCCGTCGCGCGAGTGCACCGGCAACTTCTTCATCGACGACGAGGTCATGGCGTCGGCCGGCAAGACCGACCTCAGCGAGTACGCGGTCGACCCGACCGCGCAGCTCGTGCCCGACTTCTTCGTCTGAGACCTAGAGCGTCTCGAGGTACGCGACCAGGTCGGCGACCTGCGCGGCGCTGAGGTCGGCGGTGTCGGCCATGCCGTGCACGAGGCCGCGGTCGGCGAGTAGCGCCTCGAGCGTCGCGGCGCTGCCGTCGTGGTAGTACGGTGCGCTCGACGCCAGGCCGATGAGCGACGGCGTGTCGGTCTCGCCGAGGTTGCCGGCGAGCGGGTGGCGCTGGCGGTCGGTCAGGCGGGCGCCGGCGTGGCACGAGCTGCAGCCGAGCTCGGCCGACGCGAAGAGCGCCTTGCCGCGGGCGACCTTGGCGGTGCTGCGCGTCGGGGCGCGCGGCGCCGGCAGGCTCTCGAGGAACGTGGCGAGCGCGCGGGTCTCGTCCTTGCGCAGGCCGCCGCCGCCCAGCCGCTTCATCGTCGAGGTCAGGCTGATCGACAGGTCGACGTCGCCGCCGTCCCACTTGTACGGGTGGGTGCCGGGGATGCGGCCGCCGAGGAGCGGCGTCTGCAGCTCGTGCTTCTCGATGCGCCACGACAGGCCGTCGGTGCGCGCCTCGGGGTGGCAGCTCGAGCAGGCCATCGCGCCGCGGGTCGAGAGGCGGAAGTCGTTGCCGCGGCGGAACAGGTCGAAGCCCAGGTGCTCGTCGGCGGACATGCGGGTCTTCGCCACCGCCGGGCCCCACGCGATCGAGGCGACGTGCTTGTCGTCGAGCGACACGCGCGCGGTCTTGCGCGACACCGCGCAGTACACCCAGGCCGCGCCGTCGTCCGCGAACGCGACGCCCTGCGGGCCACACGAGCGGTCGCCCAGCGCCACGTCGGTGACGTGGCGGATGCCGGCCTGCGACGCGGCGTCGACGAAGAGCAGCGAGTCCGAGCCGAACCCGGCGACGACGAGGCGGTCGCGCCCCGGATCCCAGGCGAGCGCGCGCGGCTGGTGGAGCGCGATCTGCGCCGCGACGTGGCGCGGCAGCTCGGCGTCGCCGGCGGCGACGATGGTCAGCGCGTGGCTGATCGGCGGCTCGAAGCCGCCGCCGTACGAGCCGGTGTTCTCGCCGAAGCGCGTCTCCTGCAGCGGCGTGGACACCTGGTGCGGCACGATCGCGAGCTCGTTGCCGACGAAGCGCACGGCGAACGCGTTCCGCGGGAAGCGGCGCCCCTGCGTCGAGTCGTCGATGCCGTCGCCGGGCGCGGCCCCGAAGCTCTGCTCGTTCCTGGCGGTGCCGAGCGCGATCGCCGTCATCCGCGACGGGTCGGTCAGGCGCAGGCGATCGACCGTCGCGGCGGTCAGGTAGGTCACGATCGCCTGCGCGCCGTCGGGCGAGATCGCGACGCCGCGCGGCTCGGGGCGGAGCGGACGGCGCCAGCGGGCGCTGCCGTCGCGGGCGTCGAGCGCCAGCAGCGTGCGGTCGGCGACGGTGGTGACGAGCAGCGTCGCGCCGTCGGGCGAGAGGGCGAGGCCGAACGGCTCGGCGGGCGTCGACCAGCGCGCCCTCACCGTCGGCGCGGCGGCGGTGAGGTCGACGACCACGACCGCGTTGCCGGCGCGGTCGCTGACGTACGCGGTGCGTGCCGCGCGATCGACGACGAGCTGCGCGGCCTCGGGGCCGATCGCCAGGCGCGCGACGGCCTCGCCCTTCGGGTCGACCTTCACCAGGTCGCCGCTGTCGGGATCGAGGACCAGCGCGCCGTCGCCGAGCGACGCGATCGTGCTGCCGGCGAGGTGAGCGGGCGCGCGGGCGTCGGCGCCAGCGGGTGCGCGCGGTGCACCGAGCGCGGCGCCGTCGAGCGCGAAGCTCGGCGGGAGGCGGTCGAAGTCGTGCATCACCATGCGCTTGGCATGGGCGCGCGGCGCGAGGAGGATGGCGGCGGTGGAGACGGCGAGGACGGTGGCCAGGTAGGTGCGCGCGCGCATCATCACGGCAAACGCACGACCACGCGGGTGGTTCTCGGGTTTCGCGCGCGAACGTCGTCCTTACACGGGACCGGGTGCGCGCCTGTGCGTATAGTTCACCCGTGATCGCGCAACGTATCGAGATCACGACCCCGCGCATCTGTCTCGCCCTCTACGGCCCGGACGACGCCTCGCGGCTGCGCGACCACGTCGGCAGGAACGAGCCCCACCTCGCCCGGTGGTCGCCGGCGCACCCCGAGGGCTACGTGACCCACGCCTACTGGGAGGCGCGCGGCCAGAAGAACCTCGAGGAGGCCGCGATCGGGAAGGCGTACCGCTTCGCGATCACGTGGCTCGACGAGAAGGGCGGGCCGGTGCTCGGCATGATCGCGCTCACCGACATCGCGCGCGGGCCGCAGCAGTGCGCGAACCTCGGCTACGGGCTCGACGAGCGGGAGCAGGGCAAGGGCATCATGAGCGAGGCGGTGAAGGCCGTGTGTGCGTGGGCGTTCGACGAGCTGCGGCTGCACCGGGTGACGGCGAGCTACATGCCGGCCAACGAGCGCTCGTCCCGGGTGTTGCGACGCGCCGGCTTCGCGGTCGTCGGCTACGCGCGCGACTACCTCTTCATCAACGGCGCGTGGCGTGACCACGTGCTCACCGCGCTGGTCGATCCGAAGGACCGGCCGCCGGGGCCCACCTCCGGGCCGGGCTGACCTGTAAGCCATGGCCGGCGCGCGCGTTCCTGCAGCGTGCGTGCGATCCATCTCGTCCTCGTCCCGTCCCTCCTGCTCCTCGCGTCGTGCGCCATGGGCGGCGCGTCGAAGTCGATGGCGATGAGCCCCGCGGCCGTCGGCGCGGCTCCCGGCGCGGGGCCACAGATCACGGCGTCCGACGCGACGACCACGCAGATCCCCGAGCAGCTCGTCGTCGAGGGCTACCTGACGGTCGAGGTCGGCGAGGTCGGCGACATCGTGCCCGGGCTGCGCAAGCTGGTCGAGGACGGCGGCGGACGCGTGATCACCGAGGAGGTCTCGGGCGGCGAGACGTCGTGGAGCGCGTCGCTCAAGCTGCGGCTGCCGCCGGCGCAGGTCGAGCCCGTGGTCGCGTGGCTCGCCGGGCGCGGCGACATCCTCGACAAGCGCATCAACGCCACCGACGTGTCGCGCGAGCTGTTCGATCAGGAGCTCGCGCTCGAGAACCTGCAGGCGACGAGCGATCGTCTGCAGGCGCTGCTCGCCCAGCCCGGCCTCGGCATGAACGACATCCTCGCGATCGAGAAGGAGCTCACGCGTATCCGCGGCGAGATCGAGGGCATCAAGGGCGCGCAGCGGTTCCTCCGGGATCGCGTCGCGCTGGCGACCCTCGACGTGTCGTTGCGCCGCCGCGACGGCGCGATCGTCACCGTCGCGCGCGCCAAGTTCTATCCCGGCGTGCGGGCGACGATGCTGACGTTGCTCGATCCCGAAGGCCGGCAGCGCACGCGCATGGGCGGCAGCCTGGTCCTGCACTCGGTGTTTCGCAACCACAGCCTCGAGGTCGAGCTGTACGAGCCGGCGCCGGCGATGGACGGCGGCGACGCGAAGGCCGCGGTGATCGCGACCACCGGCGGCGCCGCGTACTCCGACTTCCTCGGCGGCGGTCGCCGGCGCACGCTCAACCCGTACCTCGGCCTGCGCGCCGGCTACGCCTACCTCGACAGCTCGCGCTTCGTGATCCAGGCCGAGGCCGGCCTCGAGCTGTGGAAGAGCCGGCACGCGATCATCGACGCGAGCGTCCGCGGCACCGGGCTCATCGGCAAGAACCCCGACGCCGCCGTCGTGGCGGGGACGGGCATCAGCGTCGCCTTCTGAGCGAGGCCTCGCGCCAGCGAGGCCGAGTCGAAGGACGCTCGCTACTGCTCGGCTGGCCTGGCGCCCGACAGGCTCTCGGGCAGGGGCGGCAGCTCGGCGAGCGCCGGCAAGAGCACGATCTCGATGCGGCGGTTCTTGGCGCGGTCCTCGACCGACGTGTTGCCCGCCTTGATGTCGTCGCCGCCGTTGACCGGATCGAACTCGCCGGCGCCGGCGGGGACGAGGCGCTTGGGATCCATGCCGGCCTTGACCAGCACACGCGTCACCGTGAGCGCCCGCGCCATCGACAGCTCCCAGTTGTCCTTCATCGTCGAGCTCTTGAGCGGGATGTTGTCGGTGTGCCCGACGACGAGGAAGCGCCGGTCCGGGAAGCGCTTCAGGATCACGCCGACCTCGACGACCTTGTACTCGCCCTCCTGCGAGATCTCGGCCGAGCCCGACTGGAAGAGCACCTCGGCCGGCAGCTGCACGACGAGGCTGCCCTTGCGGGCCACCACCTCGAGCTCGCCGGGCCGGATCATCTTGGCGAACTGCCCCTGGATCTCCTGGATCGCGGCGAGCCGCTTCTCGGCCTCGATGCGCTGCTGGCGCAGCGCGGTCAGCTCGTCCTTCGTCGCCGACAGGTTCGACTGCATCTTGGCGAGCGCCTCGTCGTTCTCCTTCTGCCGCGCCGAGACCGCCTCGAGGTCGGACTTGCACGTCACGTACGCGGCCGCGTCGCGCTGAGCGCCCGGCAAGGCCGTGGCGCACGCGGTGTACTCCTTGTCCTTGCGCTCGTTCTCGCCGCGCAGCTTCCACCCGTAGTACCCGAGCCCGCCGGCGGCGGCGGTCATCGCGATCGCGAAGAGCCACAGGCGGAAGGGAAACCCGCGCCCCTTCGGCAGCTTCTCGCTCGGCATCACGGCGGCATCTTTGGCCATCGGTTCCTCCGGCCCTCGACAATACCAGAGCCGGGGCCGCGCTAGCTGGAGGCGCTCGTGTAGCTGCGGATCGCAAGCGTCCATACGCTGCGTGCAAGCAGGAAAAACACCGCGGCGCCGCCAAGTGATGCGATCGCCGTGTGGAGCGAGAGTGTGCCCAGGAGCGCCATGGCGGGGAAGCTGGTCATGAGTGCGAGCGGGATGACGAAGGTGAAGATGAAGCGCCAGGTGCCGCGGAAGACGTGGATGGGCCAGCGCGCCGCGTCGAAGATCGCGCCGAGCAGGAAGACGAGGTTGTCCATGCGGAGGACCCAGAACGCCGACGCGATGATGAGGATCCACAGGGAGTACATGACCGCGACGGCCGCCGTGATGAGGAGCAGCGCGGCGGCCAGCTCGCCGGGGCCGGGCGAACGGCCGAGGTCGACGAACGCATACACGATGATGCCGAGCCCGAAGAGCACGTCGGTGACGTGCCAGGGATCGAAGCGCGTCGTCGACACCAGGAACTGCGCGTCCGCCGGCTTGAGCAGCGTGTAGTCGAAGCTGCCGGTGCGGATGCGCTCGACCACGGCGAGGAGCGACGGGTTGATCGCGCCCTCGAGCACGCCGCGCATGATCGTGAAGAGCCCCATCACCACGAGCGCGTGACCGAAGGTCCAGCCCGCGACCGACGTGCGATCGCCGAAGAGGACCAGCAGCGGGAAGACGGCGAGCCCGGTCCACAGGAGCGACATCGCGCCCTGGATGAGGAAGTCGGCGCGGTACTGCATCGCCGTGATGAGCGACGTGCGGATCGAGACCCACAGGAGGCGGACGTAGTACGCGAGCCGCACGTCAGGCCCCGTACGCCTCGAAGCGCTTGACGCCGGCACGCCAGGCCAGCGCGGCGATGACCAGCATGGCCCCGGCCCACGCCCAGGTGCCGGCGACGACCTCGGCGACCGACGCGGTGTCCGGGTAGCGCCCGATGAGGATCTCGACGGGCAACCCGAGCATGTAATAGAAGGGCAGCCACTCGGCCGCGGTCGACATCCACCGCGGCATCAGATCGATCGGGATGAGGTACCCCGACAGCAGCATGAACAGGCCGAAGTAGACCTCGACGAGCGAGAGCGACTTCTCGAGGAAGAAGGCGAGCGAGCCGATGGCGACGAAGACGCCGAAGGTGAGCAGCCACGCGCCGGCGAGCGACGCCACGAACAGCGCGATCCGCCCCGGGTCGTCGATGACCACGTGGCGCGCGTCGGTGAGGAACATGATGCCGACGACCGGCAGGATGACCGCGGCGCGCAAGGGCAGGGCGGCGAGGTGGGTGGCCAGGTAGCTGGCGAACGGGTGCACCGGGCGGAGGAGCCGCATCGACAGCGTGCCCATGCGGATCTCCTCGCTGATCTGCCAGGCGACCCAGTTGCTGGTCAGGTTGCGCACGACGAGCGCGCCGAGGTAGTAGGCGACGAAGTCGGCCTGCGTGTACGCGCGGAACGGCGCCTCGTCGGCGACGCTGGTCCAGAGCGACAGCATGACGAGCGGCATCGTCGTCGTGAGGATCCAGACGATCATCTCGGCGCGATACGCGATCGTCTCGGCGAAGCCGATCCGCAGCATGGTCGGCATCGCCCGCAGCTCAGGGCGCATCCGCGGGCTTCTCGCTGCGATCGGGCCGCCCCTTGAACATCTTGCGCATCACGTCCTCGAGCGGCGGGTCCTCGATCGCGAAGTCGGTGATCCCCTCGCCGCCCAGGAGGTGGCCGACCACCTCGCGCAGCTTGTCCTCGGGCACCTCGATCGTCGTGCGCACCCCGTCCCTGGCCACGACCTTGCCCAGCCGCGCCAGCACCTCCTCGGCGACGGCGCCCGAGAACGAGACGCGCTTGTCCGGCATCATCGCCTTCACCAGCGCGCGCAGGTCGCCGTCGTGGATGATCTGGCCGCCGTCGATGACGATCACGCGCGGGCACAGCGCGACGACGTCGTCCATGTAGTGCGACGTCAGCATCACCGTCGCGTCGTGGCGCTGGTTGTACTCGCGGATGAACTCGCGGATCGTCACCTGCATCGACACGTCGAGCCCGATGGTCGGCTCGTCGAGGAAGAGCGTGGTCGGCTTGTGGAGGAGCGCCGCCGCCAGCTCGCACTTCATGCGCTCGCCGAGCGAGAGCTGGCGCGTCGGCTTCTGCGACAGGGTCTTCAGATCGAGGAGCTCGGTGAGCTCGGCGAGCGTGCGATCGAACGCGGCGCCGTCGACGTCGAAGACCGCGCGGTTGAGCTGCCAGGTGTCGGCCGGCGGCAGGTCCCAGATGAGCTGCTGCTTCTGGCCCATGACCAGGGTGATCTGGCGCAGGAACGCGTGTGACCGCTTCTGCGGGCGGTGGCCGTCGACCGTCACCTCGCCCGCGGTCGGGTGGAGGAGCCCCGACAGCACCTTGAGCGTCGTGGTCTTGCCGGCGCCGTTGGGCCCGAGGAAGCCGACGCGCTCGCCGCGCTCGATGCGGAACGACACGCCGTCGACCGCCTTCACCGTGTCGTACTTGCGGCGGACGACCGAGCGCAGCGCGGCGGCCAGGCCCGGTGGTCGCTTGTGCACCTTGAAGTGCTTCTTCAGGTCGCGAACCTCGATCACGGTAGCGGCGCGAGCCTAGCAGCTATACTCGTCGGGTGAAGTGGACGGCCTGCCTGGTGATCGCGCTCGCGGCCTGCAAGGGATCCGATCCGGGCGGGGGCACCAAGACGGAGAAGGACCCCGGGTCGGCCGGCCACCGCGATCCGGCCCTGACCGCGACGGCGGACGCGGCGACCCTGGCCGCGGCGCTCGACGCCGGCGCCGCCGACGCCACGCCCGCGCGCCCGCAGCCGCCGGACCTCATCCCGCACGCCGATCCGATGTACCCGACGGCGCGCAAGGCCGGCACCGCAGACCTCTTCTTCCTCGAGGAGCCGGTGCGCGGCCCGCACGTGACCCGCGTGCGCCGGCCGTCGCGCGCCGGCCTGCGCGCCACCAAGCACGCCTACTGCACCGTCACCGGCGGCGGCATCGCGTGCGGCGAGGCGGCGCCGGTCCGCGGCGAGCGCGCCGAGGTCCGGGTCTGGCGGCGCAGCGACGGCAAGCCGGTGATCGCCGAGTGGCGCATCGCCGGGCGCGTCGACAAGTCGGCGGTCCTCACCTACGACGCGCACGGCCAGCTCACGCAGCTCGCGCGCTTCGACACGGTCGGCGACATCACCTCGGTGCGCTCCTACGATCCGCCGGGCAAGCGCTACACCGAGCGCAACCTCGACGGCACCAACGCCCTCGACGGCTGCGGCGGCATGGAGCTCACGCTCGACGGCCGCGGCCGGGTCCTCGCCGAGACCTGCCTGCAGTGGCTCGGCGAGCCGATGCGCGACACCAACGGCGTCACCACCTCGAAGTACGTGCGCGACGCCCAGGGCTTCATCACCCGCGAGGAGCGCTTCGATCCGAAGGGCGCCGCCATGGTGGGCGTGCGCGACGCCGTCCACCGCATCGACAGCGAGCGCGACGCGCACGGGCGGGTGACGGTCGAGCGCTACTTCGGCGTCGCCGGCACGCCCACGCCGTCGGCCGAGGAGCGCGGCTGCTACGGCGTCGCGCGCGAGTACGAGCGCGGCCTCGAGGTCCGCCGTCTGTGCCTCGACGCCGACGGCTCGCCGCGCCGCGACGCCGACGGCGTCGCCGCCTTCGAGACCGTGCGCGACGCACGGGGCTGCGAGGTCGGCGAGCGTCACCTCGGCGCCAGCGGCGAGCCGGTCCTGCGCGACGGCGTCGCCGGCTTCGCCTACAAGGTCGATCGCAAGTGCCAGAAGGTCGAGAAGCGCTGCCTCGACGAGGACGACGAGCTCACCGCGTGCGGTCCGGGCGAGCCGGCCGGCTTCCTCCACAAGCGCGACGCGCACGGTCGCATCGTATCGTCGAAGTTCCTCGACGCGTACGGCCGCCCGGGCCTGGACGCCGACTACGACGTGCACGAGGTGCGCTACGAGTGGGACGCGCTGGGGCGCCAGACCGGCGAGTCGTGCCACGACGAGCGGGGCCGGCTGACCGAGTGTGCCTCGACCGGCTTCGCACGCACCGCCGACACCTTCGACGACAACGGTCGCATCGCCGAGCGTCGCTTCTTCGGCCCGGACGGCGAGCCGGCGACCAACCGCGGCACGGTCGTGCGCAAGTACGTCTACGACAACTACGATCACCTCGCGGAGACCCGGAACCTCGACGACGACGGCGCGCTGTTCCAGTCGGACGGGATGGCGATCAAGCGCAACTACTACGACGACACCCACCTCCTCTTCGGCATCGCGCTCCTCGATGCCCGCGAGCGCCCCGCCTTCTACGAGGCGTGCTTCACCGGCGTCCGCTGTCCGCCCGGCGGCGAGCACTGGCACGCGGTCCGGATCGTGCGCTCGCCCGACGGCCGCGCCACGTACAACCACTACTTCGACGCCGACGGCCGCAAGCTCATGACCCTCGACTGCAAGTCCGATCAATGCTGGGGCGTCGACTGACGCGCGTGGCCGTGCACGGACGGGTCAGGACGTCGGCGGCTTGACGGCCTTGGCCAGGTCGCCCATCTGCTTGATGGGCAGCGCGTCGACCGACTCGCCGGAGAGGATGTTCTCGATGAGCGCCGCGCCGACGCTCGAGAGCTGCGAGAGGCCCGCGACCTTGGCCGCGATGCCGGCCACGCGCGCGGCCTCGTCGCCCGGCGGCGGCCTGGCCCCGGCGCCGCCGGCGGCGCCGAGCTGCTCGAGCGCCTCGTCGGCGGCGGCGAACTGCTCGGCGGCGTCGCGGATCCAGCGCAGCTCGCGCTCGCGGAAGACGCGCGACACCATCTTCCAGATGCTGGTCTCGGCCTCGTAGTAGTCGCGGCGCTCGCCCGGCACCCACGTCTTCTTGACCACGCTCCACTGCTGGAGCTCGGTGAGCAGCATCGACATCGCGCCGGTCGACAGGCTGAGGCGCTCGCCGATGTCGGCGGCCGACAGCGGCGCGCCCTCGAGGTAGAGCAGCCCCCAGACCCGGCCCATGTTGCGCTTGAAGCCCCAGCCCTCCATGAGCCCGCCGACCGCGTCGGCGACCTTGAGCACCTGCGCCTCCACCTCGGGATCGAGCGCTGCGGCCATCTACTTCTTCTTCTCGTCGTCCCCGGGCGGCCGCGGGATCTTCTGGATGTCGATCGTCGGCACGCGCGACACCGAGCCCTCGGACGTCGCCCGCGGGCGGCCGACCGCGGCGCTCTCCTCGTCGCGCCGGCGCGAGATGATCTCGACGATCTCCTTCTGCGACAGGCCGCCGGTCGGGCGCAGGGTGACGCCGGCCTCCTTGCCGGTCGACAGCTCGCGCGCCGTGACGCTCATGATCGACTCGACGTCGATCGTCAGCACCAGCTCGACGCGCACGCTGCCCGACGGCCCCGGCGGCAGCCCGTCGAGCACGACCTGACCCAGGCGCCGGTTCTTGCGCACGTCGGCGTGCTCGCCCTGGTAGAGCTCGATCGACACGAACTTCTGGTCGGGCGACGTCGTCGCGAACAGCTTGCGCACGCGCACCGGCAGCATCGAGTTGCGCGGGATGAGCACGCTGAAGCCGCTCTCGCCCACCTTGATGCCGAGGTCGTGGGGCGTGACGTCGAGCAGCGTCGCGTCGTCGGTGTCGCCGGCGAGGATGCCGGCGTAGGACGCCGCGCCCATGGCCACGACCTCGTCGGGGTTGACGTTCTTGGACGGCTTCTTGCCGAAGATGTGCTCGACCACCTGCTGCACCGCCGGCCAGCGGGTCATGCCGCCGACCAGGATGACCTCCTCGATGTCGGCGGGGGTGAGCCCGGCGTCGGTGAAGACCCGGTTGCAGGGCGGCGCCAGCTGCTCGAGCAGGTCCTTGGTCCAGCCCTCGACCTCGTCGCGCGTCAGCTTGCGCTCGAGGTTCACGGGCTCGCCGCTCTGGTCCTGGGCGACGAACGGCAGGCGCAGCCACGCCTCGCGCTCGCTCGAGAGCTGCTTCTTGGCGGTCTCGCACGCCTCGCGCAGGCGGCCGAGCGCCACCGGGTTCTGCATCAGGTCGACCCGGCTCTTGTCGAACAGGTAGTCGGCGACGCGCTCGACCATCCGGCGATCCCAGTCCTCGCCGCCGAGCGCGCTGTCGCCGCCGGTGGCGAGGACCTCGAAGATGCCGTTGTCGACGGTCATGATCGAGATGTCGAACGTGCCGCCGCCGAGATCGAACACGGCGATCGTGCGCCGGCGATCGCTGATGCGGTGCGCGCCGTAGGCCAGCGCCGCCGCCGTCGGCTCGTTGAGGATGCGCACGATGTCGAGGCCGGCGATGGTGCCGGCGTCGCGCGTGGCCTGGCGCTGGTGCTCGTCGAAGTACGCCGGCACCGTGACCACGGCGCGCGTCACCGGCTCGTCGAGCGCCGCCTCGGCGATCGCGCGCATGCGGCGCAGCACGTGCGACGCGATCTCCTGCGGCGAGCGGGGCGAGCCCGCGATGCGCACCCAGGCGTCGCCGTTGGCCGCCGCGACGACGCGGTAGGGCGCGGTCCGGGCGAGCGCGGTCACGTCGTCGGCGTTGACCTTGCGCCCGATGAGGCGCTTGGTCCCGAACACGGTCTGGGCGGCGTTGGTGACCGCCTGCCGGCGCGCCGGCACGCCGACCACGACCTCGCCGGTCGGGGTCCACGCGACGACCGACGGCGTGGTGCGATCGCCTTCGGGCGAGGCGAGCACGCGCGGGCCGCGCTCGTCGAGCACGGCGACACACGAGTTGGTCGTCCCGAGATCGATGCCGATGATCTTCGACATCCCTTACTCCTTCTTCCCCATGAGGCGCGACAGGAGGCCCTTGCGCTCGTTGGTCGCCAGACGCCGCATCTCGGCGAGCTCGCGGGCGGCTCGCTCGTTGGCAGGATCGATCTCGAGGACCGCCTCGAAGCGTTGCGCGGCCTCGAGGCGATCACGCTGGGCGATGGCGCGCAGGCCCTCGGCCAGCTCGGCGCCGGCGCGGGCCTGGCGATCGGACGGGTTCTTGCGCGCCATGATCTTGAACAGCGCGAGCGCCTCGTCGAGACGTCCCTCGTCGAGGAGCGCCTCGGCCGCGGAGACGTCGGCCTTGGGATCGTCGCCGACCGACGGTGGCTCGACCTTCATCGGGCGGCGCTGGGTCTCGGGCGGGGGCAGCGGCAGGTCGCGCTCCGGCGGCGGCGTGCGCTCGAGGCGCGGCGCCGGCGTGCGATCGAGGCGTGGCGCCGGCGTGCGATCGAGGCGCGGCGCCGGCGTCCGGTCCGCGCGCGGCGGCGGCGCCACCGGCGGCGGCACGGCCGGCGCCGACGGGCGCAGGGTCGGCACCCTCACCGCGGGACGTGCGCCGATCGACGCGACCGCCTTCTGCCGGGACGCCTCGTCGCCGAGCTTCCGGTACGCGTCGCGGATGAGGATGAAGATCTCGGCGGCGAGGCCGCGCAGCTCGGACGAGGTGTAGCGGGTGAAGCGGTCCGGGTGATAGCGGCGCGTGAGCTCGCCGAAGGCGCCGCGCACGTCGTCGTCGCTCGCCTCGTAGCCGACGCCGAGCACCTGGAAGGGATTGAGGCGGCGCAAGGACGCGAGCTCCTGGACCAGCGCGTGGAGGAGCTCCTCCTCCGCGGTCGCCAGGTCCTTGCCGTCCTCGATGCCGTGCGTGACCGCCGCGTCGCTCTCGCGCGCCGCCGGCACCGCCGCGCTGCTCGCGCTCGCCGCCGCGGCGGCGGCCTGCTTCTGCGCCGACGCGAGCGCGGTCTCGATGAGCCAGAGCGCGCTCTGCGGGATCGTGTTGAGCCGGATGTCGATGCCCGGCCCGCGGCCGCCGAGACCGCCCGGCGGGATGTGCTCGTTGACCGAACCGGTGAGCACGATCATCGACTCGGTCGGCAGCGTCAGATCGATGCGGACCGGCGTGCCGATCGGCGGCGGCGAACCCGACTTGAGGAAGATCGCGTGACGCGCCAGGTCGCGCTTGTAGATGCTGGCGAGCTGCTGCCACGAGGCACAGCGCAGCTTGATGTTGATCGGTGCCTCGGCCACCCGGCGAGAATTATAGGGGATCCCGAGCGGTAGCGTCGAGCAGTTCGCGGACGCGTCGCAGGAGCGCCGCCGGTTCGAAGGGCTTGGCCAGGAACGCCTCGTCGGCCCCGAAGCCGTCCTCGACGACGTTGGGCGCGTGCCCTGAGATGAACAGGACCCGGAGATCGGGGATCAGGAGCCGCGCTCGGCGCGCCAGCTCGCGGCCGCCCATGATCGGCATGACGACGTCGGTGACGATGGCGTCGACGGTGCCGGTGACGGAGTCGAGCACGCGCAGCGCGGCCGAGCCGTCCGCCGCCTCGACGACGTTGTACCCGGCGCCGTGGAGGATATGCGCGAGTGACTCGCGCACGAGCGCGTCGTCCTCGACCACGAGGAGCGTCTCGCTGCCCCCGCGCGGGTGGGCGTCGCGGCTCTCCTCCGCCGCACCCTCCGGCACCGCCGGGAAGTACACGTCGAACGTCGTGCCGCGCCCGGGGGAGGTGTCGACCCGGATCGTGCCGCCGCTGGCGGTGACGATGCCGTAGACCGTCGCCAGGCCGAGGCCGGTGCCGCGGCCGGGCGCCTTGGTGGTGAAGAATGGCTCGAAGATGCGCGCGACGGTCTCGGCGTCCATGCCCAGGCCGTTGTCGCGCACCGTGAGCACGGCGTACGTGCCGCGCGCCGGCTCGCCCGGCTCGGCGCCGCTGATCCGCCGGTGGGTCACCGCGACGTCGAGCTCGCCGCCTTCGGGCATCGCGTCGCGCGCGTTGACGACGAGGTTCAGGATCACCTGCTCGAGCTGGCCCGGGTCGGTCTCGATCCACGCGGCGCCGCCGTGCGGTGGGACCATGCGCAAGGTGACGTGCTCGCCGATGACGCGGCCGAGCGTCGGCATGAGCTCGCTGACGGTGCGCGCGAGATCGAGGCGGCGCGGCTGCACGACCTGCTGGCGGCTGAAGACGAGCAGCTGGCGGGTCAGGTTGGCGGCGCGGCGCGCGGCGTCGAGGATGCCGTCGACCGCGGCGCGCACGTTGTCGGGCTTGTCGGGCTCGCGACCGGCGACCGCGGCCTGCGCCATGATCACGGTGAGGAGGTTGTTGAAGTCGTGGGCGACGCCGCCGGCGAGGCGGCCGACGGCCTCGAGCTTCTGCGCCTGGCGCAGGTGGTCCTCGGCGCGGCGGAGCGCGCTCGAGCGCTCCTCGACGCGGGCCTCGAGCTGGCCGTGGATCTGCTTGAGCTCGTCCTCGACGCGCTTGCGCTCGGTGATGTCGGCGGAGATGCCGAGCAGGTAGCGAGGGACGCCGTGCTCGTCGAGGAGCGGGATCTTCTTGGTGTGCAGCCAGCGGATCCCGGTCGGCGTGTCGATCGGCTCCTCGGGGATGTCGACGACGCGACCGGCGGCGAGCGTCTCGCGATCCTTGCTCTGGAAGAACGCGGCCTGCTCGCGGGAGAAGAAGTCGTAGTCGGTCTTGCCCAGGAGCTCGGCGCGCGTGCGGCCGAGGAGCTGCTCGCACGCGCGGTTGACGCGCTCGAAGCGCAGCTGCTCGGCGTCCTTGACGAAGATGGTGTCGGGGATGTTGTCGACGATCGAGTCGAGGAACATGTGGGCGCGCTCGAGCGCCGCGGCGTCGGCGCCCGCGGTCGCGGTCGCGAGGGCGCCGAGCCGGGTGCCGTCCTGGGCCTCGAGGACGCGCACGTGGAGGCCGGCGGCGGGAGCCTGTTGCTCGCCGCGGACACATGCCGAGGCCGCGGTGATCGCGCCGTCGAGGTCGGCGCCGAGGCGCCCGCGAGCGGGCTCGTTGATCGCGATCGGAGCGCCGTCGGCGTCGACGACGATGACGGGAACGTCGAGCGCGAGGACGATCGCCTTCACCAGCTCCCACGACGACGACGCCTCCATGGCGACGAAGTGTATCGGGGTCGGAGGAGAGCGGGATCTGCCCAATCCGGAGAAACCGATGCGAGTCAGAGGTGATCTGTAGACTGAACGTATGCGCAGTAGCTATGCTCGGATGCAATCGCGATGAGTGACCGATCGTCCGCAGCGTTACGTGCCTTCCTCGAGAATGCGCGCGGCCGCCCGTTCGCCCTGAGCGAGGGCGTAGCCCGAGTCGAAGGGCGCGCTGGCAAGTGGGCGCTCGACGAGCTCGTCGGGCGGCTGACCGAGCTGTCGGGCCTCGGCGCGGTCGCGTCGCTCACGGCGGCGACGGCGCTCGTGCTCGAGGCGCAAGGGCGCGGCGAGCCGGTGGCGTGGATCGGGCTGCCGCCGGCGTCGTTCTATCCGCCGGACCTGGACGAGGCCGGCGTCGATCTCGACGCGCTCGTCGTGGTGCGCGCGCCCGACGTCACCGCGATGGTGCGCGCGGCGGATCGTCTGCTGCGCTCGGCGTCCTTCGGGCTGGTCGTGCTCGACCTGAGCGCGCCGGGCGCGCCGGCGCCGGAGATCCCCATCGCCGTGCAGGGCCGCCTCGTCGGACTGGCGCAGCACCACGACGCCGCGATCGTCGCGCTCACCGAGAAGCCGCGCGACGCCGCCTCCCTGGGCTCGATGGTGTCCCTGCGCGCCGAGGCCATGCGCGAGCGCGCCGGCGGCGGGGCCGGCCCCCGGGGCTGGCGCCTCGCGGTGCGCGCGGTGAAGGACAAGCGGCGCGGTCCGGGGTGGAGCGAGCTCGCCGACGTCGTCGGCCCGGACGGCTTGCCGTAGCCCGCCATGCGCGTCGCATGCGTCGACCTCCCCGCGCTCGCGCTGCAGCTCCTGTGGCGGCGAGAGCCGGCGTGGCGCGCGCTGCCCACCGTCGTCGTCGACGAGGATCGCCCGCAGGGCACGGTGGTGGCGGCGAGCGAGTCGGCGCGCGCGCAGCGCGTCCTGCCGGGGCAGCGCTACGCGACGGCGCTCGCGCTGGCGCCGGGGCTGCGCGCCGGCGTGGTGCCGCCCGAGGAGCTGGCGGCGGCGCAGGAGGACGTCGCGCGCCGCCTGCACGCGCTGTCTCCCGAGGTGACGGTGGACGTGGAGGGCCGCGGCACCTTCTGGCTGGGCGGCGCGGGGATGGCGAGCCTGTATCCGTCGGCGACGGCGTGGGGACAGGCGGCGATCGCCGTGCTCGCGGCGGTCGGGCTCGGCGGGGTCGTCGTCGTCGGCTTCTCGCGCTTCGCGACGTGCGCGGTGGCGCGGGCGCGCGGGCACGGCCTCGCCGTCGAGCGCGCGGCCACGCTCCTGCACGTGTTCGCCAAGGATCTCGACGAGCGCACGACGACGCGCGCGGTGCCGCTCGATCGCCTCGACGTCGAGCCGTCCCTGCGCGACGCGCTCGCGCGGCTCGGCGTCACCACGCTCGGTCAGCTCGTGCGCTTGCCGGGCGGCGGCGTGCTCGAGCGCTTCGGGCCGGCGGCGCACCGTCTGTACCGGCTCGCGGCCGGCGAGGGCTGGGACCCGCTCGCGCCCGAGCCGCCGCCCGAGGCGCCCGACGAGCGGGTCTTCCTCGACGATCCCGAGCTCGACGCCGAGCGCCTGGTGTTCGCGACCAAGGGCGCGCTCGATCGGCTGCTCGTCCGGCTGGCGGACAGGCGGCGCGCGCTCACGGCGCTGTACCTCGAGCTGAACCTGCGGCATTACGGTCCGGGGGTCGGCCGCCACGAGCGCCGCGTCGACTGCATCAAGCCGGCGGCGGCGACGCTCGACGGGCGCGCGCTGCTCGGCCTGGTGCGCCTGCGCCTCGAGCACCAGCCGCCCGTGGCGGGCGTGGTCGGCGTGCGGGTGTGGGCCGACGACGTCGAGGCCACGCGCGAGCAGCTCGCGCTCTTCGCCGAGAAGCCGCGCCGCGATCTGCGCGCGGCCGACGTCGCGCTGGCGCGGCTGCGCGCCGAGCTCGGCGACGACGCCGTCGTGCGCGCGGTGATCCGCCCCGGGCACCTGCCCGAGGCGCGCTTCGGCTGGGAGCGTCTCGACGCGGTGGTCGCGCCGCGACCGCGACGCGATCGGCCGCGGCTCCTGGTGCGTCGCGTGCTCGCGCGCCCGCTCGTGCTGCCGCCGCAGTCACCCAGCGTGCGCGACGACGGCTGGGTGCTGAGCGGGCTGGCGCACGGCACGGTCACCAGCATCGTCGGGCCGTACGTCGTGTCCGGCGGGTGGTGGAGCACCGAGGTGCACCGTGAGTACCACTTCGCCGAGACCCGGCGCGGCGACTGCCTGTGGCTCTTCTACGATCGCGCGCGCCGCCGCTGGTTCCAGCACGGCGCCGTCGAGTAGCGACGCCGACGCAGGCGCCAGGCTCAGCGCTCGAGCTCGCCGATGATGTCCTCGGGGCGGATCGGGATCGTGCTCGACGCCGAAGGCGACGGCTCGCCGGGGTGACGGCGCTTCGGCACGGGCGGAGGCGTCGGCGGGCGACGTCGCGGAGACGGTGGGTTGGCGTCGGGGGAGGTCATGCGGGTGAGACGTCGGTCGCGTGACGGCGTTCAAATCAGTGTGACTGCTGCGACACGCCGAGCAGGTACACGGCCGATCCGGCGCCGGCGGGCGCGCGACGCCAGCGATACGACGCGCCGAAGCCGCCGCCGTGGACGCCGCAGGTCGCTTCCCCGGCCGCATCGAACGTGTCCGGGCATCCGATCTGGTCGGAGAAGAGCTGCACGGGCTGGATGATGGTGAACACCTCGGCCACGTCGCCGTCGCGGCCGACCTTCGCGTCGGCGCGTGAGGAAGCCTCGCCGTCGGAGAAGCCGCTCGCGACCTGGAGCCCCTCGGTCGGAGACACCAGCGCGCGCAGGGCCAGGGCGTCGCGCTGCTCGAGGATGCGGTTGAGCTCGAGCATCCACGCCGCGGGGCTGCGATCGGGGCAGCTCGCGTCGCAGCAATCGGTCGCGATCGACGTGGCGTCGAAGCGCGTCGGTTGCCCGTCGTCCTTCGCGATGTTGAGCACCCACGGGCCCTGGCGGCAGACGCCGGCCTCGATCACGCGCTCGGTGACGAGGAGGTCCTCGCAGTTCAGGCACTTGAAGATGTCGTCGACGCGGTGCTCGACGGTCGCCGGCGCGACCTCGGCGGCGCGCCGCGCCCGCCAGGCGTCGAACGCCTCCCGCGTGGAGGCGCGCTCGATCGCGGCGGCCTTGCCGGCGCCGAGCGGCGCGGGAGCGCGCGGCGGCGCCGGCACCTCCGGCGTCGACGAGAGCGTCGTCGGGGCTGCGCGCTCGGTGCGGCAGCCGGCGAGGGTGAGCGCGAGCGCGAGCGGAACGAGGCGAGCAGTGGTCATGATGGAAGAACGCGTCGTGACGTCGAGCTTATCCCGGCAATTGACGGGCCCGGGCGCGCGTTGTCAGATACCGCCGCGTGACCGATCCCAAGGCACCCTACGGACCGCCGCCCGACGCGCCCTCGCCGGCCGCGCCGGCGCACTCGGAGGGCGTCGCCACCTACGAGCGGCCGCTCCCGCAGTCGCAGCTGGTCCAGTCGCTCACCGGCAGCTTCTTCCTGGTCTCGCTGAAGCGCGCGTTCCGCCTGGCGATCAAGCCGAACGAGGTCCTGGTCGCCGAGCGCCGCGCGCTGGCGGCGAGCGCCGCGCACATCACCGATCCCGAGCAGCAGGCGTTCCTCGCCTGGCGCCGGTCGGTCTTGCTCATCGTCGCCGTCTTCTTCGTCCCGCTCACCGCGATGCGCGTCATCGAGACCTTCGAGGGGCCGCCGGTGCCGGCGAGCGCCCGCGCCGCGATGCTCATCCCCGCGTTCGCCGAGGGGCTCTTCTGCCTGTCGGCGTTCCTCATGCTCGGCCTGTGGACGCAGTGGAAGAAGCAGCGGCGGATCCTGCTCTTCGCGTGGCTCGTCTACTTCCTCGCGCCGTTCGTCGTGTACCTCTATCCGTTCCAGGAGGCGTTCGACTACAAGCGGCTGAGCGGCGCCAAGGAGATCCTCGCGCAGATCAACATCTCGGCGAAGAAGAAGTACATGCACACCGCGGTCGGCATGTTCTTCGGCATCAAGGCGCTCCTCGTCCTCGCGCCCAAGGCGATCTCGCTCATGCCCGGGCTCATCCGCGCGTCGATCGTCTCCAAGCTGCTCTTCCCGGGGACGGCGGGGCCCGGCTTCCTCCTCATCCTCGCCGCGCCGCTCTACGCCCTCTTCGCCTACGTCATCATCCTCATGCCGTACCAGATCACGGCGAGCGTCTACTTCGTCGCCGGGCTGTTCGGCGTCATGTTCGCGCAGATCTTCATCGCGCTCGCCGGGCGCCAGCTGACGGCGCCGCTCCTGCACGAGGAGGCGCGCGAGCGCATCCAGCGCTACTGGCTCGCGTACATCCTCATCCTCATGTGCTCGGCCGGCGTGATGCTGGCCGGCGTGCACGACTTCGTCACCAAGTACAACTTCACCGCGGTGTCGGTGGTGACGACGATGCTCTCGTTCGCCTCGAACGTCCTCGTGCTCACGCTCATCGGCACCGACACGATCGTCGCCAACATGCACCGCGCGGCCGAGCGCCGGAAGCTCGACGAGCAGCAGCGACACCTGCGCGAGGAGTCCGAGGCCAAGCTGAGCCGCTTCTGTAGCTGAAGACGCTTGAGCCGAACCGGACCTGAACATATGATCAGGTCCAGATCAAGGCTCGCGTCGTGTCCTCGTACGTCCCGCTCTGGTGCAAGTCGAACTTCTCCTTCCTCGAGGGCGCGAGCCATCCCGAGGAGCTGGTCGAGGAGGCGCACCGCCTCGGGTTGCCGGCGATCGCGCTGACCGATCGCGACGGCGTGCACGGCGTCGTGCGCGCGCACGTGAAGGCGCGCGAGCTCGGCGTGAAGCTCTTGCCGGGCGCGACGGTGACGGTGGCGCCGCCGGGCGCGTCGCTCGTGCCGTCGCCGGTCGGGCGCGCGCGGCCCGCGGGGCTGCACCACGACGATCACGAGGCCGACCTCGTCGCGCCCATGAGCCTCGCGCGGCGCGGCCGGACGCGGCGATCGGGGAAGAAGCAGGGTCCTTCGACTCCGCCGCTCCGCGGCGTCGCTCAGGATGAACGGGCTGCGCCCACCCCGATCGTGCTCCTCGCCGCCGATCGCGGCGGCTGGGCCAACCTCACGCGCCTGCTCACCGCCGGACGGCGGCGCGTCGAGAAGGGCAGCTCGCTCGTCGGCTGGAACGAGGTGTGCGCGCACGCCGGCGGCCTCCTCGCGCTCTGGGGCGGCGAGGGCAGCTTGCTCGACACCGGCGACGACGCCACCGTCGCGGCCGCGGCCGGCCCGCTGCGCGAGGCGTTCGGCGATCGCCTGTACGCGCTGGTCACGCGTCATCGCCGCGCCGAGGACGTGCCGCTCGAGGCGCGGCTGCGGGCGCGCGCCGCGAGCTTGCGCTTGCCCGTCGTCGCCGCCGGCGAGGTGCTCTACCACACGCGCGCGCGCCGGCCGCTGCAGGACGTGCTCACGTGCATCCGCCACGGCGTCACGCTCACCACCGCCGGCCGGCGCCTGCGCGGCAACGACGAGCACGACCTGCGCGCGCCGCACGGCTTCGCCAGGCTGTGGGCCGACGACCCGGCGGCGGTCGCGCGCACGCTCGACCTCGCCGCGCGCGCGAGCTTCGACCTCGGGCAGCTCCGTTACCGCTATCCGCTCGAGAAGCTGCCGAGCGGGCTGACCACGAGCCAGCACCTGCGCGAGCTCACGCTCGCCGGCGCGCGCGGCCGCTACGGCGGCGACATCCCCGCCAACGTGCGGCGCCAGCTCGAGGCCGAGCTGGCGCTGGTCGAGGAGCTCGACTACGGCGGCTACTTCCTCACGATGCACGAGATCGTCCAGTTCTGCCGCGCGCGCGACATCCTGTGCCAGGGCCGCGGCTCGGCGGCGAACTCGGCGGTCTGCTACTGCCTCGGCATCACCGCCGTCGATCCGGTGCGCATGGGGCTGCTCTTCGAGCGCTTCCTGTCGCGCGAGCGCGCCGAGCCGCCCGACATCGATCTCGACATCGAGCACGAGCGGCGCGAGGAGGTGATCCAGCACGTCTACCGCGCCTACGGCCGCGATCACGCCGCGATGGTGTGCAACATCATCCGCTACCGGCCGCGGTCGGCGGTGCGCGACGTCGGCAAGGCGCTCGGCATCCCCGAGACCGCGCTGGATCGCGCGGCCAAGCTGCTCTCGCACTGGGGCGACGTCGAGGCCGGCGCGCTCGAGCACTCGCTCGGCGATCCCGGCGGCGCCGCGCGCCCCGTGCGCACGTCGATGCTCGAGCACCTCGCGCGCCTGTCGACCGAGATCCTCGAGTTCCCGCGCCACCTCTCGATCCACCCCGGCGGCTTCGTCCTCGGCCACGAGCCGGTCCACGACCTCGTACCCATCGAGAACGCGACCATGCCCGGCCGCACGGTCATCCAGTGGGACAAGGACGACCTCGAGGATCTAGGCCTGTTCAAGGTCGACCTCCTCGGCCTGGGCGCGCTCCACCACCTCCACCGCTGCTTCGATCTGCTGCGCGCGCGCGGCGTCGAGCTGTCGATGGCGACGATCCCGCCCGACGACAAGGACACCTACGACATGATCTGCGCCGGCGACACCGTCGGCGTCTTCCAGATCGAGAGCCGCGCGCAGATGTCGATGCTGCCGCGGCTCAAGCCCCGCAACTTCTACGATCTCGTCATCGAGGTCTCGATCGTGCGCCCCGGGCCGATCACCGGCGGCATGGTGCACCCGTACCTGCGCCGCCGCCGCGGCGAGGAGGAGGTCGTCTACCCGCACGCGTGCCTCGAGCCGGTGCTGGCCAAGACCCTCGGCGTGCCGCTCTTCCAGGAGCAGGTCATGCGCCTCGCCGTCGTCGCCGCCGACTACACGCCCGGCGAGGCCGATCAGCTCCGCCGCGACATGGCCGCCTGGCGCCGCTCGGGCCGCATCGAGAAGCACCGCGATCGCCTGATCACGCGCATGCAGGAGAAGGGCATCGCCGCCGAGTTCGCCGAGCGCGTCTTCGATCAGATCCGCGGCTTCGGCGAGTACGGCTTCCCCGAGTGTGTCGTGGGATCGACGCGCGTGATCGACGCCGACACCGGCCGCTGGGTGTCGATCGAGGACGTGGCCAATGGCCGGGCGCTCCTCCACCACACGCTGACCAGCAGCGACGATCTGAAGATCGAGAAGCGCCGCGTCGTCGCCGTCAAGCGCAGCGGGCGCAAGCGTGTCTTTCGCCTGCAGACCGCACTCGGACGCCGGATCGAGGCGACCGCCGAGCATCCCTTCCTGACCGTCACCGGCTGGCGCAAGCTCGGCGAGCTCGCAGCAGGCGACGCGGTCGCCGCCGCTCGCCGGCTGCCGAGCCTCGGCACCAGGCGCTGGTCCCGCCACGAGCTCGTCGTCCTCGCTGGCCTCATCTCCGAGGGAAACCTGTGCCACCCCAGCACCTTCTACTTCTACACGACCGACGTCGCGCACCGCGACGAGTTCGTCGACGCGGTCGGCAGGTTCGAGAACACGATCGCGGTCTCCGAGCGACACCATGCGTGCTTCAGCGTGCGGGTTCGGCGCGAAGACCGCGCGAGCCCTCCGGCCGCCGTGAGCTGGCTGCGCGAGCTAGGTCTGTGGGGAACGACGTCGCATACCAAGTTCATCCCCGCCGAGGTCTTCGAGCTGCACGACAGCGATCTTTCGCTTCTGCTCGCGCGCTTGTGGGACGGCGATGGCAGCCTCTCCATGACCGGCCGGCAGGCCAACTACGACACCGCATCCCGGCGGCTCGCCGAGGACATCCAGCACTTGCTCCTGCGGCTCGGGATCGTGAGCCGGCTCTACGACCGCGCGCGTCCGTATCGAGGGCGCATCGCGCACAGCACGGTCGTGACCGTCACCGGCGAAGATCTGCAGCAGTTTCACGACGCGGTCGGGCGTCACATGCTCATCGACGAGAAGCGCCGCCGGTCCGCCGAGCTCGCGGTGCCCATGGTGGCAGGCCGGATGTCCCGCGACGTCATCCCGTCCGAGGTCCGGGACATCATCCGGCGTGAGCGCGAAGCGCGCCGGATGACCTGGCAGGACATCGGCGGCCTCACCGGCCTCGGGATGCGCGAGATCCAGGCACGGACGAGCGAGAAGCGTGGATTCCGGCGGTGGGTGATCGAGCGGCTCGGATCGTTCTTCGAATCGGATGAGCTCCTGCGTCTCGCTCGCTCGGAGATCTACTGGGATCGCATCGTCGCGATCGAGGAGGTCGGGGACGAGGAGACGTACGACCTGGAGATCGAGGGCAATCACAACTTCCTCGCGAATGACCTCGTCGTGCACAACTCACATGCGAGCAGCTTTGCGCTCATCGCGTACGCGACGTCGTACCTGCGGCGGCACCACCTGGCGGAGTTCACGTGCGGCCTGCTCAACGCGCTGCCCATGGGCTTCTACTCGGCGGCGACGATCATCGGCGACGCGCAGCGGCACGGGCTCGAGGTGCGGCCGATCGACGTCGCGGTGAGCCAGTGGGACTGCACGATCGAGACGGCAGGCGAGGGCGAAGGCGAGGCGGCGGGCGAGGGCGAGGCGGTGCGCGTGGGCCTGCGCTTCGTGAAGGGGCTGTCGCTCGGCGACGGCGAGCGCGTGGCGCGGCTGGCGCGCGAGGCGCCGTTCTCGTCGATGAGCGACTTCGTGCGGCGGGCACGGCTCGACGAGCGCGCCTACGCGGCCCTGGCCGAGGCCGGCGCCCTCGGCTCGCTGGTCGCGAGCCCCGACGCGCGTCGCGACGCGCTGTGGCAGGTGCGCGGCTGGGCGCGGCGGCAGGAGGACAGCCTCGGCCTCGGCGATGCGCGAGGGCTCGACGGCGACGCCGTCGCCTTCCCGGAGCTCTCGAAGCTCGACACGATCCTCTGGGACTACCGCGCCAGCGATCACTCGACGCGCGGCCATCCGCTCGAGCCCTTGCGCGACTGGATGAAGCGCCGGCGCCTGCCCGACGCGCGCACGGTGCAGCGCGCCCGCGACGGCGCCCGCGTCGACTACGTCGGCGTCGTGATCTGCCGCCAGCGCCCGTACACCGCCTCGGGCGTCACCTTCATGACGCTCGAGGACGAGACCGGCTTCGTCAACGTCGTGGTGTGGGCGCAGGTCTTCGAGCAGTACGCCGTGATCGTCAAGTCGGCGACGCTCCTCGGCATCACCGGCCGCCTCCAGGTGCAGGAGGGCGTCGTCCACCTCGTCGCCGAGTCGCTCTGGATCCCCGAGCTGCCACGCCCGATCGAGACGCCGCCCAGCCGCGACTTCCACTGACCCCCTGGCGTCGCGACGTCACGGCAAGACGACCGAGACCGTCCGCTCCTCGATCGAGCCGAGCGCGAGGTCCCACCGGGCTGACGGCCACAGGAGCTGCAGCGTGCGACCCACGGGGCGGTACACCGCGGTGTAGAGCGTCCCGAAGCCGCGGGCGTGCGCGTGGGAGTAGGTCGGCGGCTCGAGGAAGCGCTGCACGAAGCGCGCCTCGGTCTCGTCGTCGCCGTCGAGGTGGCGCGTGAGCACGCGCAGGCGGTCGACCGAGCCCGTCGCCTCGGCATGCGCCTGCCACGCGATCGTGCCCTGGTGGTTCGTGATCACGCGACGCGACGTGACCTCCGCGTCGCGATCGGGACCGACGAACACGGTGGCATGGGCGCCCGTCGCGTCGAGCACCGTGATGTTGTAGGCCATGTGGCAAGGGATGCGTCGCAGCGCCGCGACCGCCTCCGCGCACGTCGCGCAGGTCTCGAGGACGTAGCGCACGATGAGCGGCACGCCGAAGCCCGTGCCGACATCGCGGCTGCCCCCGAACGCCAGCGACAGGCACAGCCCGGCCTGGTTGACCCCGTCGAGCAACCCCCACAGGCAGTCGCTCATGCCCAGCACCGGGCGACCGAGCCAGCTCGTCTGCAGGAGACACTGCTCCCACAGCTCGGCGACGAAGTCGTAGTTGCGGACCAGCAAGGGCTCGCCCCGCGTCCACACCGCCTGCGAGCACCCCCGGACGAACGGCGGCGGGCAGTAGAGGCCCAGGCAGCGCGCCTGCAGATCGCTGCCGCCGACCAGCTCCACGAGCTGCTCGTAGACGGGCACCAGCTCCGGCATGTGCGCGCGCATGGCGCGCACGGTGGCGAGGTACGTGGGCCGGGCCTGCTCGCCCTCGCTCAGGAACCACGTGCGGTAGCCGGGCCACAACGCGCGCGCATGCGCCGCCCAGGTCGCGCCCGGGGCGTCCTCCACGCGCGAGCTGATCTGCAGCGCGGTCACCACGACGTCATAGCATCTTGAACGTCCCCGGCTGCGGTGGCGTCGGCGCGCTCTGGGAGAGCGGCTGACTCTCGTAATGGGCCTGGATGCCGTCGATCCACTGCTTCGCCCGGGGCAACAGCTCGAAGTCCTCGCTCATGAGGCGGCCCGGGGTGATCAGGATCCCGAGGTCGGCGCCCTCGTAGAAGTAGTCGCCGGCCTTGCTGATGCGCAGGAAGAAGGCCTCGTCCTCGCGCTCCACCGTCCGGCGGTGGGTCTGGACGCGGACGAAGTGGACGGCGCCGTCCTGGTCCATACGCCACACCCCCGACGGCGGCGCCTTGGTCACCACCCGCACCTCGTCGCGCGTGTACTTCATGACCAGCTGTCCCCACGGATCGATGTTCCGCGGGTTGGACCAGCGCTCGTTGAGCGCCTCCACGTCCAGCTCGAACTCGACGTCCGAGAACTCGAGCAGGTGGAACAGGAACAGCGGCGCGTCGGCGTGGGCGAAGGCGGCCAGGTTGGTCATCGCGCTGGCCCCGGTGAGCCGGGGGTTCACCTCGCCGAGGTACAGCTCGTTGGTGTCGAGGTCGCGCAGGAAGTCGAGCTCGAAGTACCCGCGGTAGCCGAGCTTGCGCAGCTCCTCGCCGAACGCGACCGTCATCTTGCGCGCGGTGGCGCGCACGCTGCTGCTGAACGACTCGGCGAGCACCTCGTTGCCGCACCAGCCGCCCCGGTACGGCGTCAGCGCCGAGAAGCCGACGAGCTCGGTCATGAGCGGCCCGACGATCGTGCCGTGCCGGGTGACGCAGGCTTCCTGCGCCGCGCCACGGCAGCGGATCCGCTTCATGATCTTGACCTCGGGCGCCTCGATGATGTCGGCGGCGTGCTTCCGGAAGTCGGCTTCGCTGGAGATGAAGAAGGTGGTGTGCCCCGAGTCTCCGAACGCCGTCTGGACCACCAGCTCCTTGCCGAGCGACGCGGCGGCCCTGGTCAGGTCGGCGTAGCTGCGGACCGGCGCCAGCACGTTCGGCACCGACGCGATGCCCGCCTGGTTGCCGATGCGCGTCGCCGAGATCTTGTCGTCGACCTGCTTGCGCAGCGCGGCCCTGGGGAAGCAGATGTCGATCCCGAGCTCGTCGCAGATGGCCTCGGTGCGCTCGTCGAAGAACAGGAAGACGGCCCGCGGGCGTCGGCCCTGCGCGGTCTGCTTGATGTAGTCGATGACCGCCTTGTGCTCGAGCAGGTAGTTGTTGATGTCCTCGATGCTGGTGAAGGGCTCGTGGGCGACCTCGGGCGGCACGAACACGTTCGGGTGCTGGCCGTCGAAGCAATCGATGTAGTTGATGTAGCGGAACCGGCGCACCCACTCGTCGATGCCGATCAGGTTGAAGTTGGTCGCGCTGACGAACAGCGTCGGGATGTCGTTCCGGTAGAAGTGGCGGCGGATGTCCGAGATGCCGCGCAGGGTTTCCTTGTGGGTCATGGCGTGCCTCCGTTGTGGGGCCGGGCCGCATCGGAGGGGCGCGGCTCGAGGCCGCGCCGCCGGGTCTGGGCCGTGGCGGGTTGATGGGATGCGAGCGCGGCGTCCGTGAACACGCGGACGCCGAGGGCGTCGAGGCCGTGCAGCTCCTTGACGTCGAGCGCCAGGAGAAAGCTCACGATCGAGGGTGTGATCACCTGGCCGGGGACGAGCACGGGGAAGCCCGGGGGGTAAGGCGTGAGGAATGTCGCCGCCACCAGCTCGGCGCCGCCGCGCACGCGCTCGAGGAGCGTGTGGTCGAGTGGGACGAACTGGCAGTTGTCGCTGTCGTACGACGCGAAGAACGCGCGCCGCATGTCTCCGCCCGGCAGCCCGTCCTCGCCGGCGAACGCCGCATGAAAGTGGCTGAAGTTGGGGAGCGGCGGCACGTCGTGCATCAGGGCGCGGACCTGGGCGCGGGCGGCGACCCGCTCCGCGTCGCTCGCGTGCTCGTACCAGCGCTCGCGCTCCTCGGCGATGTCGCGGAGCACCTTGACCAGGTGGGCGATCGTGCCGCGGGACATGCCGATGTGGATCAGGAACAGGACGGAGTTGCGCGACGTCTTGTTGATGTGGATGTCGTACTTGTCCATCAGCAGCTTCTTGAACGTGTCGCCGTCCATGCCGGTGCGGCCGACGCACACCGTGACGCGCGTCGGATCCAGCACGAACTCGTCGTCACGCCACGCCTGCTCGATGGGGGCGCCGGCCTCGTAACGGCCGCACCGCGACGGACGGTAGGCGTCGGGGACCATGTCCTCGGGCCCCAGCACGCTGAACCACTTCTGGAGCAGCGGGGTGCTCGCGATCTGCGCGCGCAGCGTGAGCGCGAGCTCGAGCGTCTCGCCGACGAGCTCGCACCCTTCGAGCTCCACCTGGCGCCGTCCCACGTCGAGCGACGCCAGGATCTGGTAGTTGGGCGAGGTCGAGGTGTGCGTCATGTACGCTTCGTGGAACAGATCCTCCACGCCGCGCTCGAAGTCGGTGTCGTGGACGTGGATCATCGAGCCCTGCCGCAGCGCGGTCAGCGTCTTGTGGGTCGAGTGGGTCACGTACACGCGCACCCGCGCCTTGTCGGGATCCGGCAAGCCCGCGGTCGAGCCCGCCGCCTCGGCCGCCGCGTACGCGGTCCGGTAGGCGTCGCTGCGGAGCTCGCGGTCGAGCCGTCGCGCGCAGTCGATGCCGGTGCGGCGGCGCAGGAGCGGCGAGAACCGCCCGTACGCGAACCAGGCCTCGTCCCAGACGAACACCATGTCGGGCTTGATCGCCAGGACCTCCTTCATCACGCGGTACGGATCGCAGGTCACGCCATCGAACGTGAGGTTCGTGAGCAGGAGCAGGCGAACCTTGTGCAGCTTGCCGGCGGCCTCGAACGCGCGCAGCTGCGTCGTGATGGTCTCGAGCGTGACGCCGCCGTACATCGAGTACGCCTCGAGCGCGTACGGATCGAGGTAGACGGGATAGGCACCGGCCAGGATCACGCCGTACGGGTGTGACTTGTGACAGTCGTGCGACAGCAGCACGTAGTCGCCGGGTCGCACGAGGGCCTGCATGACGATCTTGTTCGCCGTCGACGTGCCGTTGGTGACGAAGAACGTCCGGTTCGCGCCGAACGCGCGGGCCGCCAGCTCCTGCGCCCGCTTGAGCGAGCCCGTCGGTTGCAGGAGCGAGTCGAGGCCCCCGGTCGTCGCCGAGGTCTCGGCCATGAACAGCCGGGAGCCGTAGAAGTCACCGAAGTCGTTGATCCAGGCCGACTTGGCGATCGTGCGCCCGCGCGACACCGGCAGCGCGTGGAACATGCCGGTGGGCTTCTCGCTGTAGCTCCGCAGCGCGCCGAAGAACGGCGTCTCGAAGCGATCGTGGACGCCCTTGAGGATGCTGACGTGGAGATCGAGGTAGTCCTCGGTCTGGTAGAAGTGCCGGCGGAACGCGTTGGCGCGATCGGCGGCGATCGCGATCTCGATCGGGGCATCCGTGATCCGGTAGACGTCGAGCTCCGGCCGGAGCTGGCGAATCATGGCGCCGAGCTGCGCGGTGCGTTCGCCGGGCATCAGCCGCGAGAGGACGTCGCGGTCGGCGCCGCTGATCGTGTAGATCGCGTCGCGCATGCGCGGATGCGGGCTCTCACCCAGGGGAAACGCGAAGCGGGTGACCACGGCCTGGATGCTCCGGTTGGCCGTCACCGCGAGCAACGCGTCCTCGAGCGTGCGGACGACGACGAGCTCGTAGACGAACCTGTCCGACGCGGTCCGGTAGGCGCGGAGCTGGCGCCGCAGCTCGACCTCCTCGGTCTCGGAGATGTCGTCGACGACGAGGAGCTCGAAGTAGGGTCGCTCGTCCAGCCGCGGCAGATCGGCGCCGGTGTCGCGCATCACCAGGCTCAGGAAGTCGGGCGCGCGCACGCTGGTCAGGTCGATCTTCCGGTACTGCGCGGTCGTGCGCAGCCGGGCGACCTGCTGGCACGCCGCGGCCAGGCTCTCGTGGTCGCCCTCGTCGTACAGCGCACGCAGGTGGGCGAGGATGCGAGGCCCCGGGAACGCGAAGTAGCGCTCGAAGCCCCCCAGCCAGTCGAGGAGCTGCGCGATCGCGCCGTCGACCGCCTCGATCGCCGCGGCGTCGAGCTCGTCGGAGCGTCCCCGCCGGCGGGTGAGGTCGCGCAGCCGGTTCCAGGCGTCGGCGCGCGCGCGGTTCACGTTGTAGATCGTCGTGGCGGCGATCGGATCCGACGTCGTGCTCGCTTCGGTGCTCATGCGCGATCCTTCCTGGTGGTGCCGACCGGAGGGCGCGCCGGCTTGACCAGCGGACCGAGCGTCGCCAGGTACTGGCGACGCGGCGAATCGGGGCGGTAGACGTCGAACTCGACGGGCGCGTCGCGGAAGCTCTTGAGCGGCTGCCCCAGCCCGTTCAGGCCGCGCTCGCGGCAGTGCGCGACCCGAGCCAGGTCGAGCTCGATCGGGATGAGCTCCTCGTTCTGTCCGGCCTGGTGCAGCACGTCGCCGTTGGGCCCGACCACCAGCGAGCGGCCGACCCCACCGGCCCCGACGCCGTTGATGTCGACGACGAAGACCTGGTTGGTCGCGGCGGTGGCCCGCGCGATCGCGAGCTCGACGTCGCGATCGATCGTCGGCGTCATCACCGGGTGCAGGATCACGTCGACCCCCATCGCGGCCAGCGTGCGCGAGGTCTCGGGGAACCACATGTCGTAGCAGATCGAGAGGCCGAACCTGCCGACGCCGGCGACGTCGAAGGTGAAGAACTCGCGCCCCGGCTCGACGCCGTCGGAGTACGGGAGGAACGGGAACATCTTGCGATAGCGCCCGACCACGGCCCCGTCCGGCGCGATCACCGAGCACGTGTTGTAGCGGTGCGCGTGGTCGCGCTCGTACATCGAGCCGGTGACGATCCAGAGCCCGAGCTGCTCGGCGAGCGTGCAGAAGCGCTGCTCGGAGGGCCCGGGGAGCGGCTCGGCGAGGTCGGGACGAGGACCGTGCGGGGCCAGCTCGCTCAGCACCACCATCTGCACCCACGGGAAGGCGTGGGCCATCATCTCGATGCGCCGGCACAGGTAGTCGACGTTGCCGCCGTCGGCGCCGACGTGGAGCTGCATGCCGCAGATCCCGAACCAGGTCACGCGGCCCTCCGCTTCACCTCGTCGCACAGGATCGCGAGCCCGCGGTCGAGCTCGTCGTCGCTGATGACCAGCGGCGACAGGACGCGGATCACGTTGCCGTGCACGCCCGAGGACAACGCGATGACCCCGCGCTCGAACGCGGCGGCCAGCGCGTCGGCGACGAGCCGGCTCGCGGGGCGATCGAGATCGCCGTCGGTGCACAGCTCCATCGCGATCATCGCGCCGATGCCGCGGACGTCGACGACGGGCTTGCACTCGCGCTGGAGTTGCTCGAACTCGTGGCGCACGCGCGCGCCGACCTGCTGCGCACGCGCCAGCAAGCCGCGGCGCTCGAGCACGTCGATGTTGGCGAGGGCCGCCGCGCACGCGACCGGGTTGCCGCCGTAGGTGCCGCCGATGGTGCCCGGACGCGCCGCGTCCATCACCTCGGCCCGCCCGACGACGGCGGCGATGGGCAGCCCGCCCCCCATCGCCTTGGCCCAGGTCGAGAGGTCGGGCGTCACGCCGAAATGCTGGTACGCGCCCCAGTGACCGGTCCGCCCGAAACCGGTCTGCACCTCGTCGAACACCAGCATCGCGCCGTGGCGCGTGGCGATGTCGCGAAGGCCCTGCAGGAAGCCCCGGGATGCGGGCACGAACCCGCCCTCGCCGAGCACCGGCTCGATCAGGATCGCCGCGAGCTCCGAGGGCGCGACGTAGGTCGACATGGCCTCCTCGAACGCGACCAGCGAGCGCTCGTCGAACGTGCGCTCGTCGAGCCCCCGGCCGTCGCGGAGGCGATCGGGAAACGGGAGCCGGTAGATCTCGGGCGCGAACGGACCGCAGCCGACCTTGTACCCGGTCTTCGACGTGAGCGTCATGCCGAGCAGGGTCCGGCCGTGGAAGGCGCCGGTGAAGCAGATGACCGCGGCGCGCCCGGTGGCCTGGCGCGCGATCTTGATCGCGTTCTCGACGGCCTCGGCGCCCGAGTTGACGAGCATCGCCTTGGTGGGTCCGCCGTGCGGGAGCAGGGCGACCAGTCGTTCGCACAGGGCGACGTAACCTTCGTACGTCGCGATGTGGATGCCCGCGTGCAGGAGCCGCTGCGCCTGGGCGGTGATCGCGGCGACCACCTCCGGCGGGCAGTGTCCTGCGTTCGCGACACCGATGCCGCCGGCGAAGTCGATCCACGTCCGGCCGGTCGCGTCACGTAGCTCGGCGCCGGCGGCGGAGTCGATGACGGCGGTCGTCGCACGAGGGATTCCGCGCGCGACGACGGCCTCCCGCCGGGCCACGAGGTTGTTCGATTCGTAGGACATGCACCATCATACAGAATACGAACATATTCAACAAGCTCGATGGACATGTTTGTGTAACTGTGCTTAACTATGTCATCTCGTGAACAAGCCCGTGAATCAGAATAAACACCCCGAGGCTGCCGACCCGGCGGATCTCGAGCTCGGCACGAGGCTCCGCGCGATCCGACAGCGCTTCGGCCTGTCTCAGCGTGAGCTCGCGCGCCGGGCCGGCATCACCAACGGCACCGTGTCCCTCATCGAGCAGGGCCAGGTCAGCCCGTCCGTGGGCTCCCTCCGTCGTCTGACGGGCGCGCTGTCGCTCTCGCTGGCGGAGTTCTTCGCGTTCGATCTCGACGCGCTGGCCCGCACGGCGTTCTTTCGTTCCGACGAGCTGACCGAGATCGGTACCGGGCCCGTCTCCCTTCGACGCGTCGGTCGCCCGGACCAGATCGGTGCCATGCAGGTGCTCCACGAGCGCTATGCGATCGGGGCCGACACCGGCCAGGAGATGCTGTGCCACCGCGGCGAGGAAGCCGGCGTGGTCACGCGCGGCAAGGTGCTGGTCACCGTCGGCAGCGAGGCGCGCGAGCTCGGTCCCGGTGACGCGTATTACTTCGAGAGCCGGATCCCGCACCGGTTCCAGAACATCGGCGACGAGGAGTGCGAGATCGTCAGCGTCGCGACGGAGGCCAGCCTGTGACCGTGACCTCGCGCTTGCTCACGCACCTCTCCGGGTACGGCGACGGCCGCTTCCTCGGCGGCACCAGCGGCCGGAATTTCACCGTGGTCGACCCGGCCACCGGCGCCACGCTCGCCGAGCTGCCGAGCTACGGCGCGCGCGAGACCGAGACCCTGGTCGCGGCGGCCGAACGGGCGCTGGAACGGCCGATCCCGCTCGAGCAGCGGGTCGTGCTCCTGCGCGCGCTCGCCGACGCGCAGCTCGCACATCGCGACGAGCTCGCGCGGATCATCACGCTCGAGAACGGCAAGCCGCTCGCGGAGGCACGCGGCGAGGTCGAGTACGCGGCCGCCTTCTACCACGCTGCTGCCGAGGCCACCCGCGCGCTCCGACCGCGCACGCTCGAGGCCCGGCCCCGCGGGTTGACCTGGACCGTCCACGCGCGTCCCGCCGGCGTCGCCGGTCTCATCACGCCGTGGAACTTCCCGCTGGCGATGCTGGCCAAGAAGCTCTCGGGGGCGCTGGCCGCCGGCGCGCCCGCGGTCATCAAGCCCGCGGAGCTGACCCCGCTCACCGCGATCGCGCTCGCACATCTCGTCGAGACGATCGATCTGCCACCCGGCATGTTCAACCTCGTCTTCGGCGACGCGCCTGCCATCGGACGTGTCCTCTGCGAGCACCCCGCGGTCCGGGTCATCAGCTTCACCGGCTCGACGGCCGTCGGCAAGCTCCTGGCCGCGCAGGCCGCGCCGCACGTGAAGCGCCTCGCGCTGGAGCTCGGCGGCAACGCACCGTTCATCGTCTTCGATGACGCGGAGCTCGACGCCGCCGCCGATCAGCTGATGACCACCAAGTTCCGGTGCGCCGGCCAGACCTGCGTGTCGGCGAACCGCATCTACGTCCATGCGCGCGTCGCCGCCGCGTTCGTCGAGCGCGTCGCCGCGCGGGTGGACGCGCTCACGATCGGCCACGGCCTCGAGGCCGGCACGGCGATCGGTCCGATGATCGACGGCCGCGCCGTGGCCAAGCTCACGCGTCTCGTCGACGACGCGCTCGCCCACGGCGCGCGCGTCGCGACCTCGTCCCGGCCCACGCCAGGACCTCGCTTCGTCGCGCCGCTGGTCCTCACCGACGTTCGTCCACCGATGGCGATCCTCCGCGAGGAGGCGTTCGGCCCGGTCGTCCCCATCTCGACGTTCGACGACGATGACGACGTCATCCGCGTCGCCAACGAGACCGAGTACGGGCTCGCCGCGTACCTGTTCACCCGCGACGCCAGCCGCGCCGAGCGGGTGGCCGAGCGCCTGCGCTTCGGTCACGTGGCGGTGAACGCCGGGTCGGGCCCGACACCGGAAGCGCCCTTCGGCGGCATGAAGCAGTCCGGCTACGGCCGCGAGGGCGGCGACGAGGGCGTGCTCGAGTTCGCCGAGCTCCAGACCGTCGCGAGCGCGGGCACGTCGTAGCCGCGAGGCGTTACTGCCCCATGGGCGGGGGCGGGGGCTTGCGGCCGCGCTCGACGAGGTCGCGACCGTCGGGCACGAGATCGACGAGGGCGTGGCGGGTCGCGGCGAGGACGTCGTTGACCGTGCCGTAGGCGTCGTCGTCGATGGGCGCGACGCCGGTCGCGTCGGCGATGCGGGCGAGCAGCGCGCGGCCGTCGGCGCTCGCCGCGAGCGCGGTGAACGCGGCGACGACGCGATCGCGAGTGGCGGGCGGCAGGCGCGGGTGGAAGAAGACGGGCTCGTTGGGGACGGTGCCGGTCTCGGCGAGGACGCGGAGCCCCGCGCGATCGCCGGCGAAGGTGGCGGCGGCGACGACCTTGCCGGCCTCCAGCTGCGCGATGGACGCGGCGTGATCGCCGGTGAACACCGGCTGCACGGTGACGCGGCGATCCTGGAGGAGACGGGCGGCGAGCAGATAGCCGGTCGTCGACGAACGCTCGACGAACGCGACCGGCTGGCCGGCGAGCTGCTCGACGGTGGTGATCGGGCTGTCGGCGCGGACCGTGATCACGCCGGAGACGTCGTGCGAGCCGTGGCGCCCGCGGACGAGCTGGAGGTGGGCGCCGACGCCGTACTCCTGGTGGGCGAGCAGGTAATCGAGGATCGGCAGGATGCCGCCGTCGACGGTGGGGCTGCCGGCGAGCTCGAACGCCGCCTTGCGGGTGGGCGTCGCGCGGACCTCGACGGCGAGGCCCGCGTGCTGCGACAGGGCGGCGCCGAGGCGCGCGGCGACGTCGGCGTCGCCGTGCGCCGGCGAGAGGACGAGCACGACGGGGTTGTCGCCCTTGCCGGCCGTCGAGCGCTTGCGGCGCTCGAGGGCGAAGAGCATCACGGCCGCGACCACGGCGGCCAGGACGAGCACGCCCGCGATGGCGCGCCTGGTCCCGTGATCAGCCACGCGCCTTCTTCTTCGCCGGGGCCTTCTTCGCCGGGGCCTTCTTCGCCGGGGCCTTCTTCGCCGGGGCCTTCTTCGCCGGGACCTTCTTCGCCGGGGCCTTCTTCGCCGGGGCCTTCTTCGCCGGGGCCTTCTGCTTCGCCGGGGCGGGCTCTTGGGCAGCGGCCGCCTTCGCCGGCTTCGCGGGCGCCACCTCCGGCGCCGCCTGGCCGGTGAGCTCGGCGACGGCGGTCACCACCTCGGCGGCGTGACCCTTGACGCTCACCTTCGGCCAGTGACGCAGGACCGTGCCGTCGCGGCCGACGATCGCCGTCGAGCGGATGACGCCGACCATCGGCTTGCCGTACATCAGCTTCTCGCCCCACGCGCCGTAGGCCTCGAGCACGTGGCCATCGGCGTCGCTGAGCAGCGGGAACGTCAGGTGGAACTTGTCGCGGAACTTGCAGTGCGACGTGATCGAGTCCTTGCTGATCCCGACGACGATCGCGCCGAGCTTCTTGAGCGCTGGCACCGCGTCGCGGAAGTCCTGCGCCTCGATGGTACAGCCGGGCGTGTTGTCGCGCGGGTAGAAGTAGACGACGACGATCGTGCCCCGCAGATCGTCGAGGGCGAAGGTGCCGCCGTCCGACGACGGCAGCGTGAAGCCAGGCGCGGGCTGGCCGAGGGTCAAGCTCATCGTCCCCGAACCTATCAGAACGAGGGCCGGACCGAGTCCCTCCGGTGTGGTACGACTGAAGAGATGCCGCGTTGCGCGCTCGCGCTGTCCCTGGCCGCTGCCTCGATGCTGTGGGCCTGCGGCTCGACCCGCGACCCGGGGCCGGCCTGGCCGAGGAGCGCCGGCCGCATCGAGGTGGACCCGGAGAAGGACGGCGGCGAGAGCCTCGAGCCGACCCACGCCTCCAGCGTGGCGGCGATCGAGCGCGCCGAGGACCGCACGCCCCGGGGCGACGAGGCCGCGATCATCGAGGTCGTCGACGCGCCGCCCGAGGAGATCGAGATCGACAAGGAGCCGGTCGAGGCGCCCGGCGCCGAGGCCGCCGCCGAGCCGGACAAGGAGCCCGCGGCCGAGGACGAGGGCGACGACGAAGACTGAGGGACGGCGGCGACTGAAGCCGCCGCGGCACAAGCGTCCGGAGTCTCGTGGCGGTAGAACCGGGGGATGCGAATCTCCTGTCCGCTCGCGGCCGCGGTGATCCTCGCCGCCGCCGCGGCCGCCACTCCCGCCGCCGCCGACGGCCCGCGCCTCACGCTCGCCGAGCTCACCGCCCGGGCGCAGGCCGGGCCGCGGGCGAAGATGGCGCGCAGCGAGAGCGAGGCCGCGCGCGCGCGCGTGAACGAGGTCGGCAGCGCGCTGTTCCCTCGCGTGACGGCGACGGCGTTCGCCGGACCCAGCCCCAGCATCACGTGCGCCGACGCCGGCTGCGACGCGACCGACCCCGACGGGTTCGCGTGGAGCGTCGACGGCCTGTGGACCGGCGCGAGCCTCGACATCGTCCAGCCGATCTACGCGTACGGCAAGGCGGGCCCGGCGCGGCGCGCGGCGCGGGCGGGGGTCGCGGCGATGCAGGCGCTCGAGGACGAGAGCGCCGGCGACGTGGCGGTCGAGGCGGCGCGCGCCTACTGGGGGCTCAAGCTCGCGCGCGAGCTGCGCTACATGCTCGAGGACGGGATCGATCAGCTCGAGAGCGCGCGCGAGCGCCTGATCGAGCGCGTCGCCGAGGGCACGGGCGAGGTCACGATCCAGGATCAGCGGCGCCTGGAGACGATCATCGCCGAGGCCACCATCCAGCTCCAGGACGCGACCCAGGGCGAGGAGATCGCGCTCGCGTCGGTGCGCGCGCTCGCCGGTGACGACACCGCCGACATCGACGACGAGCCCATCGAGCCGATCGCGTACGAGCTGGCGACCGAGGAGGCGTACCTCGGGCGCGCCGGCACCCGGCGCCCGCAGGTGATCGCCGCCGCCGAGGGCGCGCGCGCCGCCCACGCGCTCGCCGACCTGGAGGCGAGCGAGTACTGGCCGCTGCTCACGCTCAACGGCTCGCTCGTCTACGCCGACGCCGCCGGCGTCGAGGATCCGCGCCACACGATCTTCGACGATCCGTACCACCGCAGCCGGGTCAGCCTCCTCCTCACGCTCACGTGGAAGCTCGAGCCATGGACGACGCGTACGCGGGTGGCGCGGGCGCGGGCGGCGGCGCGCAAGGCGACCGCGCTCGCGGACCTGGCGAAGGTCGGCGCGACGCTCGATCAGCGCACCGCGTACACCGAGGCGGTGCGCGCGAGGAAGCGCATGGACGCGGCCACCGCGGGTGAGACCGCCGCGCGCGCGTGGGTCGCGTCGCTGGTGCAGGCCGACGCGATCGGCGCCGCCGAGCCGAAGGAGCTCGCCGAGGCGTACCTCGGCTGGTTCGGCATGCGCGCCCGCCTGGCCAATGCGATCCAGCAGTGGAACGTGGCGGCGGTGAAGCTCGAGCGCGCCGCCGGCGGCTACCAGGCGCCGAACTGAACCGCCTCAGCGCGCGAGCAGGCCGCGCTCGGCGGCGAGCTCGCGCAGGCGCGCGGTCGCGAGCTGCAGGCGCTTGCGGAGGCGCGCGGCCTCGCGCACGAGGGCGGTCTCGTCGAGATCCTCGTCGGCGAGCGCCTGCGCGATCTCGCGCCACTCCATGTCCTTGTCGACGCGGAGCACGAGCACGAGCTGATCCTCGGGCGGTAGCTCGTCGCGCAGCCGGCGGATCTCGGACTTCACCTCGCTCTTCAGGTACACGAGCGTCGTGGTCTTCACGCGATCGGCGACCGCCTCGATCGCCTCGCCCGGCACCGGCTGGCCGAGCGCGGCGCGGCGCGCGCCGGCGAGGGCGAAGCGATTGGCGGCGTTGCGGGCCACGCGATGGGCCCACGCCCGCAGCGTGCATCGCCAGGCGAAGCCCGGCAGCCCGCGCCAGAGATCCTCGGCGAAGATCGAGAACACCTCGGCGGCGTCGGCGTCGGAGCGCATGCGCGCCGCCAGGAGCCCGAGGATCTCGGGGCCGTAGCGCTCGAGCGCGAGCGTCGTCGCTTCGTGGAAGCGGCCGCTCTCGCACGCCTCGCGTAGCGCGGCCTCCGCGTCCATGTTGGTACTATAGCGGTGATGGACACGGAGGAGGGATACGACTCCTTCCTGCGCGAGGCCGCGCGCGTCACCGACGCGGCGGCGGTCGTGTCGGCCCGGCCCATGGCGCCCGGCACGCGCCTGGCGAACGAGCGCTTCGAGCTGCTGCGCACGCTCGGGCAGGGCGGCATGGGCGTCGTGTACGCCGCGCGCGATCACCTGCGCGGTGGCGAGGTCGCGCTCAAGACGCTCCAGGCCGTGACGCTCGACGCGCTCGAACGCCTGCGCGGCGAGTTCGTCACGCTGCACGATCTGTCGCACCCGAACCTGGTATCGCTCGGCGAGCTCGCCGAGGACGACGGCCGCTGGTTCTTCACCATGGAGCTCGTCGACGGTCCCGACTTCCTCGGCCACGTGCGACCCGCCGGCGTGCTCGACGCGACCCGGCTGCGCGCGGCGGCGGGGCAGCTCGTCACCGGGCTCGCGTTCCTGCACGCCTCGGGCAAGGTCCATCGCGACATCAAGCCGTCGAACGTGCTCGTCGCCGGTGGTCGTGTCGTCCTGCTCGACTTCGGGCTCGCCGCGGACGCCGGCAAGGGCGGCATCGGCGCCGGCACGTTCGGCTACATGGCGCCCGAGCAGGCCGACGGCGGCGCGGTGAGCCCGGCGGCGGACTGGTACGCGTTCGGCGCGATGCTGTGGGAGGTGCTCGCCGGACGGCTGCCGTTCGTCGGCCCGCCATTGGAGGTCCTGGCGAGGAAGCGCGAGGGCGCGCCGCCGTTGCCCGCCGACGCGGCCGAGGCCGGCGGCGATCTCGGCGCGCTCGTGGTCGCGCTCCTCGATCCGGATCCCGCGCGTCGCCCCGACGGCGTCGAGGTCGCACGCGCGCTCGGCGTCGCCGTGCCGCCACGGCCGCCGATGCCCCGCTTCGTCGGGCGCGTCGCCGAGCGAGCGCTGCTCGGTACGCGGTTCGCCGCGGCCCGCGAGGCGAGCCGCGCCGTGCTCGTGCGCGGACCCTCGGGGATCGGCAAGAGCGCGCTGGTGAGCGCGTTCGTCGACGAGGCGCGCGGGGGTGGAGCGCTGGTGATCGTCGATCGGTGCCACGAGCGCGTCGCCGTCCCGTTCAAGGGGCTGCACGGCATCGCTGCGGATCTCGCCCGTCACCTCGACGAGGACCGCGAGGCGCGCACCGCGGCGCTCGACGGCCCGGATCTCGGGCTCCTCATCGCCGCCCTGCCGGGGCTTGCGCTGCACGGCGAGCTCGCGCGCGCCGGCCGGGGCGCGCCGCACGTGCGCGATCCGATCGAGCGGCGCGGGCGTGTGTTCGACGCGTTCGCCGGGATGCTCGGTCGGCTCGCCGCACAGCAGCCGCTCGTCCTCGCGATCGACGACGTGCAGTGGGCCGATCGCGATGGCCTCGGCTTGCTCGATCACGTGCTCGCCAGCGTCCGCCGCGGCCTCTTCGTCGTGAGCACCGCCCCCGACGGCGCCCTCGTCGACGCGGCGTGGTCGGCGCGCGCCGAGACGATCGACGTGGGGCCGCTCGCGCCCGCGGACGCGGCGGCGCTGGGCGCGGCGCTCGACGGCGGCGACGTGGGCGCGCTCGTCGACGAGGCGGCCGGCCACCCGCTCCACCTCGCCGAGCTCGTCGCGCTGCGCCGGGCGGGCGCCAGCGGGCTGCGGCTCGAGGACGCGATCGCCGCGCGCGTGCGCGCCCTGGCGCCGGCGCCGGCGCGCCTGCTCGAGCTGGTCGCGCTCGCCGGCGCGCCGCTGCCGCAGGCGCTCCTCGCCGGCGCCGCCGGGCTCGATGGCGCGGCGTGGTGGACGGCGCTGGGCGCGCTGCGCTCGGCGCACCTCGTGCGCACGCACGGCGCCGGCGCGGCGGACGCGGTCGAGCCGCACCACGATCGCGTGCGCCACGCCGTGGCCGGGGCCGTCACCGCCGAGTCACGGCGCGCGCTCCACCTCCGCCTCGCCGGCGCGATCGAGGCGCATGCGCTGGCCCGCGAGCGCCCCGGGCTCCTCGCGGATCACCTCGAGCAGGCCGGCGAACCGCGGCGGGCGCTCGCCTTCCTCGAGGCGGCGGCGCGTCAGGCCGAGGAGGCGCTCGCGTTCGAGCGCGCTGCGGCGCTCTATCGCCGCGCGATCGCGCTCGTCGGCGAGCCCGCGCCCGCCGCGCTCCACGAGCGGCTCGGCGAGGCGTACGCCGCGGCGGGGCACGGCGGCGAGGCCGCTGCCGCCTTCCTGGCGGCGGCCTCCGGGGAGGGCGGCGTCGCCGCGATCGACCTGCGCCGCCGCGCCGCCGAGCACCTCCTCCGCTCGGGGCGCATCGACGACGGCATCGCGCTCATGGATCGGGTGCTCGCCGAGGCGGGGCTGCCGCCGCTGGGTGAGCGGCGCCGGCCGATCGCCGCCGTCGTCGCCGCGCGCGCGCGCCTGTGGTGGCGGCGACGGCGCGCGCCTGGATCGGCGGCCCCGACCCCCGAGCTGACGCTGCGCCTCGCGTGCTGCTGGTCGGCGGTCGTCGGCTCGTCGATGGTCTCGCCCTTGCGCGGCGCCGAGTTCCAGGCGCGCCACCTCCGGCTCGCGCTCGACGCCGGCGATCCGCGACGTATCGCCCTCGGGCTCGCCTTCGAGGCCGGTGGCGCGGCGATCGTCGGGCCACCGGCCGTGCGTGCGCACCAGATCCTCGACGAGGCGGCGCGCTGGGCGGCGCGCGTGGACGAGCCGATCGTGCGCGCGTACCTCGACCTCGCCCGTGGCTCGGTCGCGTTCCTGTGCGGTGACTGGCCGCGCGCGCTGGCCCACTGCGATGCGTGCGAGCGCACGCTGCGAGAGGAGTGTGTGGGCGCGGCCTGGGAGGTCGGCACCGCGCAGCGCATGTCGCTCACGTGCCTCTGGCATACGGGTCGCATCGCGCTGCTGCGCGAGCGGCTGCGCGCCGCGCTCGCCGAGGCCAGCCAGCGCAACGACATCTACGCCGCCATCCAGATGGGCACGGTGCTCACGCCGGCGGTGTGCCTGATGGACGATCGTCCCGACGACGCGGCCGAGGAGCTGGAGCGCGCGGCCGGGCGGATCCCGCGCCACGGCGTCACGATGCTGCACTGGCAGCACATGCAGGCCCAGGCGCTCGTCGCGCTCTACCGGGGCGACGCCGCGGCCGCGGCCGAGCTCATCGCCCGCGAGACGCCGGCGCTCCGCCGCGGTCACCTGTTCCGGGTGCGCGCGGTGCGTGTGTTCACGGCGTACGTCGAGGCCGCGGCCGTGCTCGGCGCCGCGGCGGTCGGCGGCGCGGGCGGCGGCGCCGCCGCCTACCGGCAGCGCGCCCGCGCGATCCAGCGGTCCTTGCGCGGTCCGCGCGGCAACCCCGCCGCGGCCACGCTCGTCGCCGCCGAGCTCGCCGTGCTCGACGGCGACCACGACGCCGCGCGGACGGCGTACCGCGAGGCGATCGCGGGTTTCGACGCCGGGCACATGAGCATGGTCGCGACCGCGGCGCGGTGGCGTCTCGGCGAGCTGCAGGGCGGCGACGAGGGACGCGCGCTGCGCGACGCCGCGCGGGCGTTGCTCGTCGCCGAGGGCATCCGCGATCCGGCGCGCGCGGTCGGCCTCTTCGTGCCGGTGGGTCCTTCGACGCGGCCTCGCTGACGTTCGCCTCGCTCAGGACGAAGGGGGCGGTGTGGCCTCGCTGACCGGCTCGAACACCCAGCGGTCGCGGCGTTCGTCGCGGCGGACGAGCCGGAGCGTGATCGTGTCGCCGACCGTGAACCGCGGCTCGCCGTCGGGTCCCGCGAGCGCCCCCTTGCCGGGCGTGAGCGCGAGCCAGATGCCGCCCAGCGCGCGGCCGGCGTCGGCGACGTAGAGCTTCACGTCGACCGGCGGCGCGTCGAGCGTGACGTGGATCTTCGCCGGCGTGACGCCCATGATCGTGCCGCCGCGCAGCGGGCGCTGCGCGCGGGGCAGCGCGAGGTCGGGCGAGAAGAGCTGGTCGAGCACGCGGCGGTTGGTGAGGTCGGTGAGCCGGCGCTGGCGCTCGCGCGCGCCGTTGGCGGCGGCGAGCACCTCGTCGCGCAGGGCGGCGTCCTCGTCCGCGGGCGCGCGCGGCGCCATCGCCAGCGCCTCGACCGCCTCCTTGTGGACGAACACGCCGACGATCTCGCGCATCGGCGACGAGAAGCGGGCGTACGGCTCGACGCCGACGCCGAAGTGCTCGCCGGGCTCGGCGCTGAACACCGAGCGCACGTTCACCATCACGGCCTGGCGCTCGATGGCGCGCGCGATGCGCAGGAGCCTCGGGTCGGTGGCCAGGAGCGGCAGGGCCTCGACCCACTCGGCGAGCGACTGCTCGGGTCGCCAGGCCCAGCGTTCGTCCAGCGCGTGCAGGCGCGCGAGCTCGGCGAGCTGCGCCTCGAGCTCCTCCAGCCGTTCGGGCGGCGGCGCCGGGTGCACGCGGTAGATCGCCTGCGCCGCGAACGACGTGTCGTCGCCGACCGCCTCGCACAGGACGCGGCCACCTTCCGCGTTGCACAGGAGCGAGAGCTGCTCGTTGTACTTCTCCACGTCCTGGCGCACGCGCGCGAGCACGGTGAAGGCGTCGCCGGACAGGCCGACGTGCACCTCCTGGCGATGGAAGCGGATCACCTGGCGCGCCGCCGCCTCCAGCTGGCGCAGCCGGCCGACCACGGGCAGGAGCGCGAGGCTCGCCGCGTACTCGGCCCCGGCGAGCGGCGAGACCGCCGGCTCGTCGAGGAGCGTCTGCACCTGCTCGAACGTGAGCTTGGCCCGGCTGCGGATGCGCGCACGCCGCATCTCCGTGCCGCGGCACAGGCCGGCGTCGTCGATGCGCATGTCGAACACGAGCGCGCGGCGCACGACGTTGGCGTTGAGCGAGACCGCGCCCTCCGACAGCGAGCGCGGCAACATCGGCACCGAGAGGCCAGGCAGGTAGAAGCTGGTGCCGCGGCGCAGGGCCTCGGCGAACAGCGCCGTGCCCGGGCGCACGTAGTACGCGGCATCAGCGATGGCGTACAGGATGCGGTAGCCGTCGCCGTCGCGCTCGAGGTAGAGCGCCTGGTCGAGATCACGCGTGTGCTCGCCGTCGACGGTGACGTACGGGATCGACTCCTGATCCTCCAGCGCCGGATCGTCGAGGCCGGGCGAGGCGACGAGGGCGGCGGCCTCGGCCATGACCTCGTCGGAGAACCGAGGATCGAGCCCCTCCTGCTCCAGGATCGCCCGGATCGGCGTCGGGATCCGGTCGCGGTCATCCACCATGACCTACGAGACTACCGCGTCGGCGTCCTCCGCCGCCACGCACGCACATCATCGTGGCCATCGCACCTGGTGCGGAAGCTCGCCGGCGTTGTCCGTCGGATGCGCACTCGTGCATCGTCGGTACAGTCAGGCGACGACGACCGCGCCGGCGCGCGAGCGCTCACGCCAGCTTGGCCATTGGCACGCAAGCTGCCTCACGCCGCATTCACGGGAGGAACCTGATGCGCCTAGCCTTGGCCTTGTCGATACCCTGGTCCTTCGTCTCGCTCGCGGCTTGCAGCAACGACCCGAACAACGTGCTCGTCACCCTGGCGCCCGACGTCGTCTCGTCGCTGGATGGCGTCGCCAGCGTGCGCGCGGTCGTGATGAGCGACGCGGAGCCGTTGCCCGAGACCGCGGTCACCGTCGCGATCACCTACACCGATCGCGCCGGCGTCGCGCGCGAGATCGCGCCGCTCGCCGGCGTCACGGACGCGCGCGGCGCTTACGCCGGTGACATCACCGGGCTGACATGGGACGGCACCGGCCTCGTGACCGTCAGCGTCGACGGCGCGCCCGAGGTCACCGGCGAGGCGCCGTTCGCGGTCATCGACCGCACGCCGCCCCGGGTCTCGATCACGGCCCCGACGCTCACGCTCCGCGTCGTCCAGGGCCAGGACTTCCGCGTCCCGGTTCGCGTCCAGGACGAGATCGGCGTCAGCGAGGTCTGGCTCGAGGCGGCGGGCGAGCTCGAGCGCCTGCGCTCGACCGTGGTCGCCAGCGGCTCCGCCGACGCGACCGTCGAGTTCGAGCTGAGCGTCCCGGACGGCGCCGCGCCCGGCGGCACCATCACGCTCTACGCCCTGGCCGGCGACCTGTCGGGCAACCAGGCCGCCGCCGAACCGATCACGCTCACCGTCGACGCGGCACCGTAAGGAGCAACCATGCGTAACCACCTCGTCCTCATCGCCCTCGTCGCGGTGGGAGGAGGCGCGCACGCGGAGCCTGCGGCCCCGTCGCGTCCACCCTCCGGCCTCGCCTTCGGCGTCGAGCTCGGCTCCCCGAGCTCGGCCACCGCGCGCTTCGCGTTCGCGGATGGTCACCACGCCGTCACCGCCGCCGCCGGCACCGGCACGCTCGGCGGCGCTGGCTTCTCGGCGCGTCTCGAGCTGTCGCGCGCCGTCGGCGCGCTGGTGCACCTCGGCGTCGGCGTCAGACATCGTCGGCACCACTACGCGCCGGCGTCGATGGACGAGCTCCCGGACGCGCACACCGGGCTGCTCGCCAGCGCGAGCGTGGCCCGCGCGTTCGGCCCGCTCGAGCTGTACGCCGAGCTCGCCCCCGGGTACGACGTGCTGCGGACCCCGAGTTGCAGCCTCGCCTCGGGCGCGAACAGCGTCTGCCCGCACGCGCAGTCGACGCACCTCTTCCTCGAGGCCTTCGCCGGCGCCCGCTGGTACCTGGAGGCGCCATGAGGCCCTCCCGTCGCCTCCACGCCGCGACTCTCGCCCTGGGCCTCGCGGCCTGTGCCAGCCCCGACGGCGTCCTCGTCGAGCTCAACCCCTCGGTCGTGTCGTCGCTCGACGGCACCACCGCGCTGCGGGCGCTGGTCCACGCCGCGGATGGTACGCCGCTCGCTGACGAAGCGGTGGCCGTCAGCATCGACTACGTGGATCGCAACGGCGTCGTCCACGAGATCGCTCCGTTCGATGGCCGGACCGACCGCGACGGCCGCTTCGAGACGCTCATCACCGGCCTCCAGTGGGACGGCAGCGGCACGGTCGTGGTCGCCTCGCGCGACACGTCCGCGATCAACGGTGCCGCGTCCTTCGCCGTGCTCGACCGCACGCCGCCGGTCGTCGAGATCCTGCCCCCGACGACCGACCTGCGCGTCGGTCCCGGGTTGCCCTTCGACGTCCAGGTGCACGTGACCGACGAGATCGGCGTGAGCCGCGTCGTCGTCGAGGCGAGCGGCTCGCTCGATCGGCAGCGCTCGTCGCTCCTCGCGAGCGGCAGCGCGGACGCGACCGTCCAGTTCAGCTTCGACGTGCCGCAGGGCGCCGCGGTCGGGCCGACGATCACGCTCCATGCGATCGCCACCGACCTCTCGGGGAACCAGGCCGCGGCGACGGCCGTCGTCCTCACCGTCGACCCATCGATCGTGATCGTCACGCCGCCGGGCCTGACCTCGGGGATGATCACCGACGGCACCACGTCGTTCCTCGCCGATCCGCGCGGCCTCGCGGTGTCGCCGCGTGATGGCCAGCTCTACGTGGCTGACAACGCCGGCAACGCGCCGTGCAACGGCGCGTGCGTCCGCAAGGTCGACCCGTCGACCGGGAGCGTCGACCCGGTCGCGGTGATCACGGGACAAGGGACGATGGAAGGCGTCGCGTTCGATGCGACGGGGGAAAACCTCTACTACACCGATCGCCAGCGCCGCATCGGCCGCCTCACCTGGAACCCGCTGACCCAGCGCTACGACGCGTCCGGGTTCTGCAACGACATCGGCGCCGACAACCCCGCTGACCCCTACCACCTCGTCGTCGATCCGACGCTGGGGCTGCTCACCGTCGACGACAACCTCCAGCGCGTCGTGCGGGCCGCGACCTGCGACGCGAACGCGCAACCGACCGCGCTCACCGGCGACGTGCTCGATCAGCCGAGGGGCATCGCCCTGGGACCGGCGGGCGAGATCTTCGTGTCAGAGCTGAACGACGACGTGATCCTGCGGGTCGACCGGACCAGCGGCGCGGTGAGCCGCTTCGAAGGCAGCGGCGTGCCCGAACCGTGGGGGATCGAATGGCTGGGCGGGACGTCGCCGTTCGCCGGCTCGCTGCTGGTCGCGCTCAGCGGCGATCAGCGGGTCGTGGCCACCTCCGGCGCCGGTGCCCGCGCGGTCGCGTACCTGCGCAACGAACCGATCGACATCGCGGTGAGTGGTACGACCGGGTACGTGCTCACCCGTCCGTCGGCGAACAACCGCGGCCGCCTGTTCCGCATCACCGGGTTCTGAGCGCGGCGAGGGCGTCGTCGACCGGCGCGGCCGGCCCGCCCGCCCGCCACGCCGAGACGGCGGCGTCGAGCGCGGCGACCTCGGCAGGGTCGGCGCCGGCGGCCACCGCGTCGGCGAACGGCGCCGGCGCGCCGCTGCGCTGCGCCCACTGCACGCGCCCGTACGGCACGTGCGCGAGCGTGCGCTGCCCGTGCCACCACGCGATCGCGAGCGCGGGCAGGGTCAACAGGTCCGTCGGATCGGTGACGATCTGCGCCTGCCCGAACACCTGTGCCAGCAGGTCGGCGAGCGCGCGGCTCGCCGGCGCCCACAGCTTCACGGCGGCGAACACGGCGCCCGTCGCCGTGACCGACGCGACCAGCTTCCAGCGCCGGAACGTCCAGTCGACGCGCACGCCCGCACGCGACGCCAGCCACAAGAGCACGTCGATCGCCGCCGTGAGCACGAGCGGCGCGACCGCGAGCCCGGCGATGTCCGAGAGCTTGCCGGTGAGCCAGCTCGGGACGCTGGCCTTGAGCACGCGGTCGTTCAGGACCAGCGCGGCGAGCGCGAGCGCCGGCACCGGGGCCAGCGCCTCGTCGAACGGCAGCCCGGCGCGCGTGGCGCCATCGCCGCCCGCGAGCGCGCGCCAGATACGGTCATGCGCGCGCGTGATCCGGCCCAACGCCCCTACGGTACCAGGAAGCTGTTCACGCAGAAGCGCGAGCGCGCCGTGGTCGCACCCTCGATGAAGTAGTAGCCGACGGCCATGCACATCTCGTCGGTCGGCGCGCTGTCACCCTCGCGCACGGTCTGACCCGACGTCGGGCCGGTGCGGTTGTCGTACTCGCAGCGGTAGGTGAGCGAGCCGGTCGAGAACTCGTAGAACGGCGCCGCCATCCACGTGCGGGCGTCGGGCTCCTCCCAGTTGGTCGACTCGAACACCATGCTGCCGCCGTCGGTGACGCGGGTGAGCGTCGCGCGCTTGTGCGCGTGCGTCGACATCGTGAAGAACTTGGTCCCCTGCGGCACGCTGCACGTGCCCTGGACGCTGCTCGTCGACATCGGCGGGATGTTGATCTCGGTGTTGTACGTGATGTACGCGGCCGCCGGCGTGAACTCCTCGCCCGCGGCGTACGCCTCGGCGTCGATCGTCACCCGCGCCTCGAGCGGCGCGTCGCTGGCGTTGAAGTAGTGCATCTGCACGTACGCCTTCTGCCCCTGGTTGACCGTCATGCCGACCCCCGCCGGCATCACCTGCTCCTGCGTCGGCTGCTGCGCCGAGTACGTCCACACCGGCAGGTTGCTGATGCCGCCGCCGCCCGCGCCGCCGCAGTCCTGATCGATCGTGCCGTCCTGCTTGCCGTGATCCTGGAAGAACACGATCAGGTGGTGGCTGCCCGGCGTCATCACCGAGGACCAGCGCTTCACGCCCATCGTCCGCGGGACGTTGATCGTCGTGTAGTAGCAGTACGTGATCTCCTGACCCGCCTCGATCGTGATCGGAGGGGTCTGGATGCGGAATCCCTCGGCCGGCGGGTTGTCGCCGGCGTCGACGTCGGTCCCGTCGTCGTCACCACCACCACCGCCACCACCGTTGCATGCAGCGGCGAGCACGCAGCTCGCCAGGAACATCGGACGCAGGCTCATGCGCATGGTCGCTCCTCCGAGCACGAGCCTGACCTGTCCATTGACGAACAGTCAATAGCGAGTTCGCTGACATGGTCGGTCTGATGCCGGCCTGATGTCCGCGCGGCGTTCAGCCCAGCCGGTCGCGGTAGTCCCGGTAACCAAACCTACGCGAGACGCTGATCACACCCGTCGCCGGGTCGTGCGTCGCGATCGACGGCAGGCGCACCCCGTTGAAGGTCGTGGTCTTGACCATCGTGTAGTGAGCCATGTCGAGGAAGACGAGCTTCTGGCCGATCGCGAGCGGCGCGTCGAAGCTGTAGTCGCCGATGACGTCGCCGGCCAGGCAGGTCAGCCCGCCGAGGCGATAGGTGTGCGCGCGCGCGCCCGGATCGCCGCCGCCGACGATGACCGGCCGGTACGGCATCTCGAGGACGTCGGGCATGTGTGCGGTCGCCGAGGTGTCGAGGACGGCGATCGGCATCCCGTTGTCGAAGACGTCGAGGACCGACGCGACCAGGACGCCGGTGCCCAGCGCGACGGCCTCGCCCGGCTCGAGGAAGACCTCGACGCCCCAGCGCTCGCGGAACCCGCGGATGAGTCGCACCAGGTGATCGGTGTCGTAGCCGGGCCGCGTGATGTGGTGCCCACCTCCGAAGTTCACCCACTTCATCCCGGGGATGAGGTCGCCGAACTTGGCCTCGAACGCGGCGAGCGTGCGCTCGAGCGCGTCGGGGCCGAGCTCGCACAGCGTGTGGAAGTGCAGCCCGTCGAGGCCCTCGAGGTCCGCCTTGTCGACGTTGGCGCGGGTGGTGCCGAGGCGCGAGCACGGCGCCGCCGGATCGTAGAGCGCGACCTCGACCTCGCGGTGCTCGGGGTTGCACCGCAGGCCGCACGAGATCGCGCGGCCGGCGGCGCGCGCGGCCTCGACCACGTGGCGCAGCCGCTTCCACTGCCCGGGCGTGTTGAAGACGACGTGATCGGCGAGCTCGCACACCTCGCGCAGATCGTCCTCGGTCCACGCCGGCGCGTAGGCGTGGACCTCGCCGCCCATCTCCTCCTTGCCCAGGCGCGCCTCGGCGACCGAGGATGCCGTGGTCCCGCGCAGGTAGCGCTTCACCAGCGGGAAGGTCGGCCACTGGGCGAAGCCCTTGAGGGCGAGGATGATCGTGCAACCGGCGCGCGCCTGCACGTCGGCGAGGAGCCGCAGGTTCTTCTCGAGCGCGCCGAGGTCGGTGACGAAGCAGGGCGTCTCGATCGACGACAGGTCCAGGCGTGCGGCGATGTCGGCGCCCAGCGCGGCGCCCGCGCTCATGGTCGTTCTCCCGCGCTGGCGCTCATGGCGTCCGCTCCTGCACGTGCCAGGGCAGGCCGCGCGCGGCGACGTCGGCGAGGAACGGATCGGGATCCAGCTCCTCCATGTTCCACACGCCCGGCTGCTTCCACTTGCCGGTCACCATCATCACGGCGCCGGTCACCGCCGGCACGCCGGTCGTGTACGAGACGGCCTGCGCGCGGACCTCGCGGTAGCACGCGGCGTGATCGCAGATGTTGTAGATGAAGACCTTGCGCGGCTTGCCGTCCTTCACGCCCTCGACGAGGCAGCCGATCGAGGTCTTGCCGGTGTAGCCGGCCGCGAGCGACGCCGGATCGGGCAGGAGGTTCTTCAGGAACTTGATGGGCACCACCGGGTGCCCCTCGTACGCGACCGGATCGATGCGGGTCATGCCGACGTTGCCGAGCACCTCGAGGTGCTTGAGGTACGCCTCGCCGAACGTCATCCAGAAGCGGATGCGCTCGAGGCCGCGGATGTTCAGCGCGAGCGACTCGAGCTCCTCGTGATAGAGGAGGAAGCTCTTGCGCTCGCCGACGCCGGGATAGTCGAACACCGCCGACACCGACAGCGGATCGGTCTCCTTCCACTCGCCCTTCTCCCAGTACCGCCCGCGCGCCGTGATCTCGCGGATGTTGATCTCGGGGTTGAAGTTGGTGGCGAACGCCTTGCCGTGCGAGCCGCCGTTGCAGTCGAGGATGTCGATGTACTTGATCGAGTCGAACAGGTGCTTCTGCGCGTGCGCGCAGTACATGTTGGTCACGCCCGGATCGAAGCCGGAGCCGAGCACCGCCATGAGGCCGCGCTCGCGGAAGCGATCGCGGTAGGCCCACTGCCACTTGTACTCGAACTTGGCGACGTCGGGCGGCTCGTAGTTCGCGGTGTCGAGGTAGTCGACGCCGGCGGCGAGGCAGGCGTCCATGATCGAGAGGTCCTGGTAGGGAAGGGCGACGTTGATGACCACCGCCGGCCGCTCCTTCTCGAGCAGCTTGGTCAGCGCGGGGACGTCGTCGGCGTCGACCTGGCCGACGCGGATCTCGCGTCCGTGCATCTCGGCGATCTCGCGCTGCAGCTTCTCGCAGCGGGAGAGCGTGCGGCTCACGAGCAGGACGTCGTCGAAGACCTCGCGCTCCAGCGCGCACTTGTGGGCGACCACGCCGCCGACTCCGCCGGCGCCGATGATGAGGACCTTGGCCATGCGGCGGAAGCTAGCAGAACTCCGCGCGATCGTCGTTCGATCGCGCCGTCACACGGGCGAGCTGTCGGGGCCGCTTCCCTTCGCGCCATCGACGGGCTCGGGCACCCCGTCGCCGCTGGCCTCGGGTGGCCTGGGCGCGATCGCCTTGGCGAGCCGCCGGCGAAGCTTGCGCGGGCGCGCCGCGAACAGGTGCTTCGAGTGCTTGCGCGCGGCGTCACCCTTGGCGATGAGCTCGTCGTCGATCTGCGCCAGCATCGCGCCGACGGCGTCGGCGGCCGCGGCGTGACCGTAGAGGCCGACGAAGTCCTTGAGCATGAGGCGATCGACGACCTCGCCCAGCTCGTCGTCGAGCCTGGCCAGCCCCTCGCGCAGCTCCTCGGCTGCCGGCACGTCGCGGAACACCGAGAGCTGGTACGACAGCTCCTTGGCGCGGCGTCGCCAGCGGTGAGCGGCGCGATCGGAGCGCTTGGCCTTGCGGCGGGCGCGGCGCGCGCGGCCATACGTGCTCGCCAGGCCGCGCACCAGATCGCGCGCGCGGACCTCGTCGGGTAGCGCGGCGGCGAGCGCATCGCCCTGCGCCAGCGCCACGTCGATCGCCCGGTTGATGTCATCGACGATGCCGCCCGCCGGCGGCGCGTCGGCGCGGGCCGCGGCGACGATGGCCGCGGCCGCGGGCGCGACCTCGGGTGCCGTGGCGACCTCCACGAGCGCGTCGCTCGCCACCGCGAGATCACGCGCCGGGCCGAGGCTGCGCCGTGCCTGCACGAGCGCCTTGCGCAGATCCTTGCGCTCGCGGCGCGGGAGGGTGTTGCCGAGCAGCTCGACGATCGCACGGACGCGGCGGATCGCCTTGCGCACCTCGTGGACGGCGGCGGCCGGGCGCGCGTCGGCGTGGGCGCGCGCGGCACGCGCGGGCTCGAGCGCGTTCTTCACGGCGGCGAGGACGACCGCGCGCAGCGCGACGGGGTCACCGTAGGAGGGAGTGGATGTGGCAGGCGGGGTGGAGGCGAGGGGGCCGAGCCGGTCCTGCTCGGGGATGATCGTCGTCATGGCCGTCCCACGATAACAAACTCACCGAGGGTTCGACCCCTTGCGATCGAAATGTCACAGAGACGTTGTCGTCGCGAACACCCTCGAGCGTGCGACGTGGCAATCCGGAGTACCGTCTCGATCGTGATCGAGCCAACCCCGAGCCCCTACCTCGTCCCCTTCGACGGAACCTTCGTGGTGTCGCGGGCTGCGACCCGCGAGGAGAACGCGCCCTCCAAGAAGGAGAACCAGAAGGCGCTCGAGGAGAGCGTCGATCGTCTGGCGAAGCTCCAGGCCAAGCTCTACGCCGACAACCGCTTCTCGCTCCTCCTCGTCTTCCAGGCGATGGACGCCGCCGGCAAGGACGGCACGGTGCGCGCGGTCATGAGCGGCGTCAACCCTGCCGGCTGTCAGGTGTTCTCGTTCAAGGCGCCGACCCACCACGAGCTCGATCATGACTTCCTCTGGCGCTGCACGCAGCGCGTGCCCGAGCGCGGCCGCATCGGCATCTGGAACCGTAGTCACTACGAAGAAGTGCTCGTGGTGAAGGTGAACCCGCACTACCTCGGCGCGCAGCGTCTGCCCTACGGCACCGACGATCTGTCGCAGCTGTGGCGCGAGCGCTACGAGTCGATCCGCACGTTCGAGCAGCACCTCGCGCGCAACGGCACCGTGATCCTCAAGTTCTGGCTCAACGTCAGCAAGGAGGAGCAGCGCCAGCGCCTGATCGAGCGCATCGACGAGCCCGAGTCGAACTGGAAGTTCAACGCCGACGACATGGTGCAGCGCGCGCGCTGGGACGAGTACATGCGCGCCTACCAGGATGCGCTCGGCGAGACCTCGCGTCCGTGGGCGCCGTGGTACGCGATCCCCGCGGACTCGAAGTCGTACATGCGCCGCGCCGTCGCCGACATCATCGTCGGTACGCTCGAGCGGCTGCCGCTGCACTGGCCCGAGGTCAGCGAGCAGGAGCGCGAGGAGATGAGGATCCTGCGCGCCCGGCTCGCCGGAGAATGAACGGCGGCCGAGGCCGCGGGGTCAGTGCGAGACGGGGATGCCGTCGTCGGGGCGGCGGCCGGCCTCGCCGCTCCTGAGGAGCGCGACGCGCAGGATGACGGGCGCGATCAGCTCGTTGGTGGCGACGACGCCGACGACGAGCGCGAACGCGGCATCGCCGAACTCCGGGAAGGTGCGGCGCACCAGCTCGGCGAGCGCGAGCGCGAGCCCGGCCTGCGGCAGGAGGCCGATCCACGCCAGGCGCTTCACCGTGGGGTCGACGTTGGGGCCGCGGGTCGCGACCTTGCACGTGACGTAGAAGCTCGACGCGCGCGTGACCACGATGATCGCGACCGGCAGCGCGAGGTGGTAGAGCGCGTTCAGATCGAGCTTGGCGCCGGCGAGGGCGAAGAACACGAGGTACACCGGCAAGGACGCGGCCTCGAACTGGTGCACGAGGTGGCGGGCATCGGCGCGCGAGACGTTCTCGAGCCAGAGGCCGGCGGTGAGCGCGATGATGAGCGGGTCGAGGTGCACGGCGTGACCGATCTCGGCGACGACGAAGCAGATGAGCACGCTGAACAGCCCGACGCCCTGGTTGATGTAGATGAGGAAGGCGCCGAGCATGAAGCCGATGAACAGGCCGACGCCGATCGAGCCGAAGACCTCCCAGCCGATGCCGCCGACCGCGCCGTAGAGGTCGATGTTGCCGCTGATGAACGACGCCGCGACCGAGGAGGCGATGCCGTAGGAGACGATGATCGCGAGATCGGCGACGATGACGAGGGCGAGGATGGTGCGGGTCAGGTTGCCCTCGGCGCGGGTCTCGGCGATGAGCGCCATGACGACGGCGGGCGACTGTGCCGAGAGCGCGATCGCGACGCAGACCGAGACGACGGCGGCGTGCTCGATCGTGAGCTGGCCGAGGAACGGCACGAGCGGACGCAGGAGGATCAGCGCGCCGGTGAGCACGAACATCGTGCCGAACACCGAGAAGATGGTGATGCGCGCGACGGTCCCGAGGAGCGGGCGCATCGAGCGCAGGTTGAGCTCGGCGCCGGCCTGCAGCGCGAGGATCGACGTGGCGACGCCGCCGACGAGCTTGAGCTGACCGGTCATGTCCTTGGACACGAGCTCGAGCACCGCCGGGCCGGTGACGATGCCGGCGACGATGTAGCCGGTCAGCTTGGGCAAGGAGATGTTGCTGAAGAGCTTGCCGGTGAAGTAGGCGGCGAGGAGCAGGAAGCCGAACGCGAGCTCGGTGCCGCCGGCGAGCGTGACGCCGGGCGCGAAGCTGCGCGCGGCCTGCATGAGGCCGCCGATCGCGAGCAGCGCGAAGACCGCGATCACGCGCCACCCCCCTTCGTGCGTGGTCGCGGGGCGAGCGGCGGCAGCGCGTCGTCGTCGTCGTCGTCGTCGTCGTGGCCGCCGTCCCGGTAGTTCGGGCCGCTGTGCTCGTCGAGGTCATCGACGGCGTCGATCGCCTCCTCGAACACGGCGGCCGGCAGCTGCGTCGCCGACGCCGGCACCGGTGGGGAGGTGAACGTCACGGCGACCTCGGTGAGGATCGCGCCGGCGATGACGACGGTGACGATCCAGTTGCTGGGCCCGCCGCCGAACGCGCCGTGCAGCGACAGGACGAGCGCGATCGAGAGCGGCGAGAGCGGCGACACCAGGACGCGCTCGTCGGCGAAGCCCTTGGGCATCGCGCTGCCGACGGTCTTCACGGCGGCGAACACGCCCGCCCACTTGCCCACGACGCGGGCGACGACGAAGACCGGGACGATCACCCACGGCGCGAGCGCGGTCACGTCCCAGATCGCCCCGGCGACGATCAGGAAGAGCAGGTGGATGGGCCGTTCGAGGTGGTTGAGGATGCGGAAGATCTCGTCGCGCTGCTCGCACGGGAAGTTGGTGACGAGCGTGCCGGCGACGAAACAGACCACGATCGGCGAGAGGTAGAGGTAGCCGGCGAGGCCGGAGCCGAGCGCCACCGAGCCGAGGACGACGGCGAGGAACTCGCCGCCGCCGACCGGCACACGGACCATGGTGAAGATGAGGACGCCGACGACGACGCCGAGGCCGATCGAGACGAACACCCACGCCGTGCCCGGGATCTGCCAGCCGGCGGCGCCGGTCGGGCGGAAGTAGGCGGCGACGAACAGGAGGCCGACGACGCCGACGATCTCGTCGAGCTGGCCGAGCAGCACGTCGGCGCCGCGACCTTCACGCCAGCCGCGGTTGGCGAAGCCTCGGAAGCGCCGCGGCGCGGTCATGGCGGCGGCGGCGCCGAGCAGGATGAGGTCGCGCCAGAACGCGGGGGCGCTCACGTCGGCGAGCCCGAGCGCGACGGCGCACGCGCCGCAGGCCGCGGCGGCGGCGGCGAAGGGCGCGAGCGCCTCGACGACGACGAGGTACGCGGTGCCCTTGGGGAGGCGATCGAGGAGCCGGATGTCGAGCTGGGCGCCGATGATGAAGCCGAGCCAGCCGAGGCCGAAGTGGAGGATCGGCCGCATGCGATCGACGACCTCGGGCGTGAGGATGCCGATCTCGGGCTGGCGCACGATCACGCCGAGCGCGACGAAGGGGAAGCCGGCCGCGATGACGCCGCCCATGCCGAGGCGCTCCTGGGCGCGCACCACCTTCTTGTGGCTGCCGATGTAAGCGACGACGAAGATGACGACGAAGCCGAGGACGAGCTTGATGACGACGGTCGCGCGGTTGCCCTCGCTCACCGTCGGCAGAGGCGCCGCGGTGTCGTCGGCGGTCGCGGCCTCGGCTCCCGGCGGCGATGGCGCCGGCGATGTCGGCGGCGAAACCCCCGGGGAAGGCGGCGGCACCGTCGTGGCGCCGGCCGGGACGCCGGCGTCGAGCGGCGGCCCGGCGTCGGTGGCGGGGCCGGCGTCGATCGGTGGCGGTGGGCGCGGCGGCGCGGCGTCGACGGGTGGCGGCGGCGCGGCGTCGACGAGCGGTGGAGGTTCCGCGGCGGGTGCGGCGTCCGCGGGCAGCGTGGGCGCGTCGACCGGGGCCGGCGGCGGCGTCGACGGCGCCATCGGCGCCCCGGCGTCGTCGCTCCACGCGGGCGCGAGCAGGACGCCGATCAGGAACGCCAGCACGGCCAGCGCGGCCAGCCGCGTGCGCCGTCGACGTCGCGTGGAGTCGAGCACCGGGCGTCGAATGTATCCGATCGCCGGTGGCGGTGTCGCGGCCGGCGCCTACCAGCTACAGCGTTCGACCTCTTCCACCTTCGTGGCGGCGAGGACGCACTGTTCGAACGCCAGCGACGGCGCTTCGCCCTTGCACCGCGACACGATCCGATCGGCGCCGGTGACGAGGTACGCGTCCACCCCACTCGAGCCCTGGAGCTGCTCGAGGTGGGCGATGATCTTCGCGCAGTCGCCGAGGCCGAGCGTCACCGGGCACTCCCTCAGCGCGGCGCGGCTCTGCGCGCGCGTGATGCACTCGCCGTCGTCGGCCGACAGCCTCACCGCGTCGCACTGACGTCGCGCTTCCGCCATGAACGCGGCGCGCTGCTCGCGGGGTGTGTAGTTGTCGAGGAGGATGAACGAGAGCTGCTCCGCGATCCGCGCGCAGTCGGCGGGCGGCGGCCGCACGCACAGGTTGGACAGGCACGACAGCCCCGGATCACAGGTGCGGTCGGGACGACAGTCGCCGCGCTCCTGGCCGGCCGGTGGACCGGCGGCCTGCGACGCGCGCTTGCACGCGACGCCCGAGGCGACAACCGACGCGACGAGGCACAGCGCGGCCAAGGTCTTCATGGTTGCCTCTCCGTTCCCGGCGACAGGCGCGCGAGCGCCGCCGTCAACGACGGCTCCGACGCGCAGCGCGCGGCGAGCTCGTCGATCCCCTTCATCGCCGCGGCCAGGCGCGGTGACGCGTCGTGGAACAGCCCGTCGACGAGCGCGGCCTGCTCGCCCTGCGCGGCGTCCCGGACCTGCACGATCGCGTCGCCGCGCTCGGCGGTCCAGCGATCGATCGTCGCCGCGGCCTCGGCGCACGAGCCCGCGGGCGGCAATCGCCCGATCTCTTCATAGAGGGTCACCACGCGTTCGACCGCCGTGGCGAGCGCATCCTTGGCTCCGCCCGCGCCATCTCCCTCCGTGCCCGTGCCCGTGCCCGATCCGGCCTCCTTCGGCTCCTCGACGACCGGCGGCTTCGTTCCACACGCGCTACCCATCACCCCCACCACCATCACCGCCGTCATCAGCACCACGCCCCGCCTCACGTCCCCATCTTCTCCATCGCCGCCTGCACGGCGGGATCCGACTGACACGGCGCGAGGCCCTCGAACAGCGCCTGGAACACCGGCGCGATGTCGGCCTCGTGGGCCTTCATCCAGGCCTCGCCGCGGTCCTCGGCGCTCGGGTCCTCGTCGAGCGCTCGGGCGCGCGCGATCACGTCGCCGTGATCGGCGGCGACGGTCTCGATCCCGGTCGCCATCTTCGCGCAGTCTCCGTTCGCGGCGGTGACGGCCGCGCCGACCTTCGTGATGTACGCGACCACGTCCTTCATGAGCGCGTCGAACTCGGCGTCGCTCATCGCGCTCGGCGGCGGCGTCGGATCCGGCGGCGCTGCGCCGGTGCCCGCGCCGTCGCCGGGGAGCGGCGCCAGGGGGCGCGGTGAGGAGTCCTGCTTCTTGCAGGCGGCCAGCGCGAGGAGGACGACCACGACCGAGGCGAGGCGCTTCACGCGTTCAGTGTAACACCAGGCGTTCGGCGAGCCGCCGCAACGCCGCGTTCTCCGCGACCTGCTCCAGGTAGTCGGCGCGCAGCGCCTCGGGCAGCTTTCCGGCGAGCGTCTGCAGCCGCGCCGCGCCGACCGACGCCACCGCGCGGGCCTCGTCGGCGTGTCCGCTCGCCTCCAGCGCCGCCGCGAGGCCCAGGCGCACCAGCATCTCACCCTCGTCGAGCCCGCCCAGCGACTCGAGGATCTCGTACGCCCGCCGCGCCGCCGCGAGGGCCTCGGCGACGTTCCCGGTGGCGAGGTGCGCGTGTGCCTGCACCGCGAGGGCGAGGGCGTGAGACGGCGGCGTGTGGGTCAGCGTGTCGGCAGCGAGCTGCGCGTCGCGCGCGGCGCTCGTCGCGTCGTCGGTGCGCAGGCGCTCGATCGCCATGTACGCACGGCTGACCGCGGCCATGTGCGTGTCCTCCTGCTTCTCGAAGTGCGTGATCGACGCCTGCAGGAGCTCGACGGCACGCTCGTGTTGCCCCAGCGCGCCGAGCACGACGCCCAGGTTCTGCTGGGCGAGGACGGAGATGAACGGCTGGCCCATCCGCTCGGCGTCGCGCAGCGTGGTCTCGAGGAGCTCGGCGGCGCGGCCGTACGCGCCGAGCTGCGCGAACGTGTAGCCGAGGTTGTTGCGCGCCAGGCACGCCGAGCGCAGGTCGCCGGCGCGCTCGTGCTCGCCGAGCACCTGCTCGAGCAACGCCAGGGCGCGACCCTGCTCGGCGCGCGCCCCCTCGCAGAAGGCGCGGGCCTCCAGCACGCGGGCCATCGCCAGCGGTTCGTCGCGCAGGCCGGCGCGCGCGACCTCGCCCTCGAGCCGGTCGAGGAGCGCATCGGCGCGGTCGTAGCGGCCGGCGAGGTAGAGGTTCACGCACCCACGCGCGAGCGCGCGCACGCGCTCGATCGGATCGAGCGGGGGCGACGCCGAGATGCGGGCGAGCGTGTCCTCGAGGGCCTCGTGGTCGGCCATCGCGGAGTGCGCCACGATGGTCTGCGTCGCCGCCACGCACCAGCCGCGCGAGCCCGGGGACAGGACGGCCATGGCGAGCTGCGCCGCCTCGATCGACGCCGTGTAGTCGGCGCGCCAGCGGTGGGCCTCGGCTCGCAGCACCAGGAGCTCGCCCAGCGCGTCGCCGCGTGCGCCGCATGCCAGGCCGCGCTCCACCCGGGCCAGCACCGCGGCCATGTCGTTGCCCTCGAGCGCGTCGCGCGCCGCGCGCAGGAAGCCGTCGACGGCGCGCTCGGGCACGCCGCCGCGGGCGAAGTGTTCGGCGAGCACGGCGCTGTCGGTGACCCCGGCCGCGCTCGACCACTCGGCGGCGAGGCGGTGCCCGAGCTCGCGATCGCGGTCGGTGAGCATCGCGTACGCCGCCTCGCGCACCAGGTCGTGGCGGAACGCGTACGTCGACTGCCCCGCGATCTGGGCCGGCACCGGATCGAGGAGCTCGCGCTCGACGAGCGTCGCCAGCAGCCGATCGACGGCGGCGCCCTGGTCGGGATCGCCCCAGAGCGCGAGCACGCCGTCGCGCGGGAAGCGGTCGCCGAAGATCGACCCGGCGCGGAGGAGTCGCCGCGCCTCGCCGTCGAGGCCCTCGAGGCGGGCCTGCACCATCGCCAGCACCGTGCCGGGAAGCTCGTCCTTGCCCTCGTGCACGACGCGGCACAGCTCCTCGAGGTAGAAGGCGTTGCCGCTCGCCTGATCGACGACGCGCGTCGCGACCGCGTCGCTCACCTCCTCGCCGAGGAGCTCGTGCACCAGCCGCAGCGCGGCGCGCCGCGACAGCTCGGGCAGGTTGATGGTGATGAGGCCGCGCTCGGCCCAGAGCCCGGGGAACAGGAGGTCGATCTCGGGGCGGCCGAGCGCGAGCACGAGGAGCGGGCGCTCGCGCAGGTTGCGCAGCGCCGCGTCGCACAGCTTGACCGTCGACAGGTCGCCGACGTGCAGATCCTCGAGCACGAGCACCACCGGCCGGCGCTCGGTCTCGGCGGTGAGCCAGTCGTCCCACGCGCGCCGCAGCTGATCGCCCATGACCACGGCGTCGCGGCGCGCCGCCACCAGCGCCGGATCGCCGACGCGGGCCGGGACGTGCGCGAGCTCGCCGAGGAACGCGGTGACGCGCGCGCGCTCGGCGGGCGCGACCACGGCCGCGATTCGCTCGGCGAGCCGCGTGCGCCCGACCTCGAGCGGCTCGCCGTCGGTGATGCCGGCGGCGCCGCGCACCACCTGGCCGGCGAGCGCGAACGGGGCGTTGGTCTTCACCGGGTCGCCCTTGGCGTGCAGCCATTCGAACGCGACGCCCCGGGCGCGGAGCCGCGCGAGCAGCTCGCGGCGCACGCGGCTCTTGCCGTAGCCGGCTGGCGCCCGCACGAGGACGGCGCGCGCGCACGACTCGGTCGTGACCTCGTCGAAGAGCTGGACGAGCGTGGTCAGCTCGCGGTCGCGGCCGACGCACGGCGTCGGTCGGCCGAGCACGCGCCGCGGCGGCGCGACGGGGCTCGACTCGGCGAGCAGGCGCAGCCCGTCACCGTCGTCGCGTAGCTCGAACCCGCTGCCGAGGAGCCCCGCGGTGAGGGCGTCGACGCGCACCGGTCCGGCCGGGACGTTGCGGATGAGGGCGAGCGCGCGATCGATCACCTCCCCGACCGGCGCGCGGCCAGCCTGGACGCCGCGCCCCGACGCGATCGCGACGCGCGCGTCGGGCAGCGTCGCGTGCATCGCCAGCGCGACCCGCGCCGCCATCGCCGCCTGATCGGTCGCCGGTTGTCGGGCAGCGCTGCGATCGGCGAACGCGACCCACGAGCCATCGACGAGCGGCTCGAGCCGCGCGCCGTGCGAGCGGCACATCGCGGCGAGGCCGTCGATGGCGTGCGACGGCGAGGCCGGCGCGAGCGTCGGGCTGTCGCCGAGCGAGGCGACGTCCTCGCTGGTGAGCGGCAGCGTGTCGGGCGTGTCCCCGACCCGCGGATCGCCGGCGCCCGGCCGCGCGCACATGACCAGGCACATGAAGCGCTGTTCCTCGGAGCCGAGCCCGGTCGGGCGCGGCGTGAGCGGACCGAGGGTGCGATGGCCGGGCGTCGCGCGCGCGATCGTGTCGAGGACGTCGCGGACCGCGGCGCCGTCACGGGGGCGGCGCGTCGGATCCTTGTCGAGGAGGCGGGCGATGAGCGCGTCGAGCTCGGCGGGCGCGTCGGGCACGACGTCGACGAGCCGCGGCGGATCCTCGAGCAACACCTTGGCCAGCACCGCCATCACGTGATCGCCGCGGAACGCCGGGCGTCCGGTGAGGCACTCGAAGAGCACGCAGCCGAGCGCGAAGACGTCGGCGCGCGCGTCGACGTCGCGCGTGCCGCGCGCCTGCTCGGGCGCCGTGTAGCCGGGCGTGCCCATCACCGTGCCGGTGGCGGTGAGCGCGAGCGCGGCGCTGGCGCGGGCGATCCCGAAGTCGAGGATCTTCACCTGCGCCGGATCGCCCTCCTCGAGGAAGAGGTTGGAGGGCTTGAGATCGCGGTGCACACCGCCGCGCTCGTGGAGGAGCGCGAGGCCGTCGGCGATCCGGCGGATCATGTCGACCGCCTCGGCCGGCGCGAGCGGGCCACGCGTGATGCGCCGCGCCAGGTCCTCACCCTCGAGCCAATGCATCGCCATGTACAGCTCGCCCGACGGGGTGCGGCCGTGGGCGATGTGACGGACGATCGCCGGGTGGCGGAGCTCGGCGAGGAGCGCGGCCTCGCGCAAGAAGCGCGCGTCGTGCTGGCCACCGGGCGCGCGCAGGAGCTTCACCGCGACCCGGTGCTGCGTGATGCGGTCGCGCGCCTGGTAGACGGAGCCCATGCCCCCGATCTGGGCGAGGCGTTCGAGCTCGAAGCGCCCGGCGACGACCTCCCCGAGGAGCATGCCGCGATTGTCGCACGACCGGCCGGGCTCAGAGCGTCGGCATGCGTTCCATGGCGGCGGCGACGTCTCGATCCATCTGGCACCGGCCGAGGCCGGCCTGGATGCGGTCCACGAGCGGGGCGACCGCGGAGGCGCGCCGGTCGAGCTCCGCCTCGAGCAGCGGCCCGGCCTCGGGGTCGGCGCCCTGGGCACGCGCGAGCTCGAAGAGCTCGGCGCTCTGATCGAAGAGCTCGATGAGCTGCACCGCCATCGCGGGGCAGTCGGGCGCGGCCTCGGTGATCGCGGCCATGGTCGTCAAGATCTCGAGGAAGCCGTCGGCGATGTCGCGAGCGAGGGCGGGGTCAGCCGGGGGCCTGGCCGGCGTGGCCGCAGGCGGCGTGGCTGGCGGCTTCCCACCGGCGCCGCGGTTGCACGCGAGGGCGAGCGCGATCAGCACCGCGGTCGCGGCCGTCGTCACGGTGCGGACGCGCACTGCATGCCTCCCGCGCCGGCGCGCACGTCGAGGCAGAGGACGTCGAGGCCCTCGTCCGTCATCACCACGATCTCCTCCTGGCCCTGGCCGTCGACGTCCTCGAGCCGGAGGACCGGCGTCGTCGCGCCGCGCCCGCCGGGCAGGGCGGGCGAGATGCTCGCGAGCTGCTCGCCCGCGACCAGGCGACCGAAGTTGGCCTGGATGCGCGGGCCGTTGAGGCTGGGCAGCGCGGCAAGCACGTCCTGGCGCGCGTCGCCGTCGAGATCGTCGACCGCGAGCGAGGCCGGCAACGTCGCAAGCTCGGTGTCGACGCCCTCGACGCCGACGAAGCCGGTGAGCGCCGCCGCGCCGACCAGCAGGCTGGTCAGCTTGTACGACGCCACGTGCGGTCCGCTGATCGTCGCCTCGACGCCGGCGATGAGCGTCGTGCCGTCGAGCGTGAAGCTGGTCGCGTGTTGCACGCCGGGGAGGACGAGGCGTTGCCCGGTCGACAGCCAGGCGACGAGGCCGAGGGCGCTGCCGCGCGTCGCGATGACCCGCACCGGCGCCCCGTCGAGCTCGAGGCACGCCTGCCCGACGATCTGATCGGCCGCGGGATCGAGCGCGTCGGCGATCATCGCCAGCGCGCCCGAGGAGACGGCCACGCCGGGCGCGCTGTACGCGTAGTAGCGATCGGTCGTGCCGGTCGATCGCCGCACGAGCAACCCGCCGGGCGTGCCCGGACAGCCGTCGAACGCGTGCAGCTCCGTCGCCGGGCCCGTCCCCGGCGCGTCGCCGGCCAGCGGGACCAGCCCGCCGCCGGTGATCTCCTGCCAGCCGCCGGCGGTCACCGTGTAGAGGCGGCGATCGAACAGCGCCAGCGCGCGGGCCCCGGGCGTGTCGACGATCGTCGCGGCGAGCCTCTTCGCGGCGGGGTTGAAGCGCACGACGACGACCTCCTCGCCGGGCGCGGCCGTGCGCTTCTGCAGCGCGGCGGCGCCCCACGCGGTCATGCCGTTCATCGTCGCCTGGCCCGAGACCCAGGAGCGTGGCAGCCGCGCGTCGTCGTTGGGGCCGAGCGAGATCCGGGCGCCGCCCACGGCCTGCATCGACGGCCACAGGATGAACGCCGGCACGCGCAGCGGCGCGGAACCCCAGCGCACGCGGATGACCGTCTGCGCCGGCCCGGGCGCGGTGAGCCCGTCGAAGTCGGGCGTGCGCGCGAAGCCCGTCGCGGACGTGAGCTCGACCGGCTTCTCGTCGAAGTAGCCGGTGGCGTGCAGCTCGGCGACGATCGCGCGGCCGGGTAGCGGCAGGAGGTCGTCCCACGCCGCCGTGATGACGAGCCCGACCGGCGATGGCTCGCTCGCGATCTCCTCGCGCGCGAACAGGCGGACGCGCGGCGCCGCCTCGACCAGCACGGTGGCCGCGGTGTCCTCGGCGATGTCGCCGACCGGCGTGCAACCGCCGCCGACGCGGCGACCGCCGGCGTCGCGCGCCTCGGCGACGACGAGCTTGGCGCCCAGCCGCGGCACGCCGGAGAGCCGCGGCGAGTCGAGCGCGCCGACCGACGCGCGTCGCGCGCCCTCGAGCACGGCGTCGGGGATCCGGCCGAACGCGACGTCGTCGCAGGTGGCGTCGCGATCGAGGCCGCCGGCCGGCCCGGCGGCCTCGGCGTCGATGACCGAGACCGTGAGCGTGGCGACGTGCGGGGCGAGCTGCGCCGCCTCGCCGCCGGCGAGCTGCTCGTAGCGGATCGCGACGTCGAACGTCGGGTCGGAGCACCCGGCGAGGACGGCGGTCGCCACGAGCGCGCGCATTCCGGACATGGTACCGCGCCGGCGCGATCGTGACGCGATCTGAGAGTATCCTCGCGCGGTGTCGGACGTGATCGACCGCACCACGCTGCTGCAGACCGGCCTGGCCACCTCGGCGACCCGCGGGCGCACCGCGACGCGGAGCTGGATCGCGCGGCTGGTGAGCGGCGGCGGCCAGGTCGCGCTCGGCGCGCGCCCGGTCGTGCTCGGCGCGCACGCCTCGTGTGATCTCGTCGTCGACGAGGCCAAGGTGTCGCGCCGTCACGTCGAGCTCGCCGCCGTCGAGGGCGGCGTGCGGGTGAAGGATCTCGGCTCGACCAACGGCACGTGGTGGCAGGGCTCGCGCATCACCGAGGTCGTCGTGCCCGGCGGCGCGACGATCGAGGTCGGTGGCGCGCAGGTGCGGATCTCCGCGGCGGACCAGCTGCTGGTGCCACCCAGCCCGCGCGAGCGCTTCGGTCTGATGGCGGGGCGCTCGATCGCGATGCGCGAGCTCTTCGCCGTGCTCGAGCTGGCGGCGCCCTCGGACGCGACCGTGCTGATCGAGGGCGAGAGCGGCACCGGCAAGGAGCTGGCGGCGCGCGCGGTCCACGACGGCTCGGCGCGGGCGCGCGGACCCTTCGTCGTCGTCGATTGCTCCGCGATCCCCGAGAACCTCATCGACTCGCACCTCTTCGGGCACGTGCGCGGCGCCTTCACCGGCGCCGAGCGCGAGCGCAAGGGCGCGTTCGTCGAGGCGTCGGGCGGGACCCTCTTCCTCGACGAGCTGGGCGAGCTGCCGCTGGCGGCGCAGGCGCGCCTCCTGCGCGCGCTCGAGGCGCAGACCGTCCAGCCGGTCGGCGCCGATCGCCCGGTCGCGGTCGACACGCGCGTCGTGGCGGCGACGCACCGCGATCTGTCGCGTATGGTCGCGGCCAAGGAGTTCCGCTTCGACCTGTTCTACCGGCTCGCGGTCGTGCACGTCGCGTTGCCGCCGTTGCGCGAGCGCCTGGAGGACCTACCCGCGCTCGTCGCCGTGTTCTACGCCGCGCGCAACGCGAGCCCGGGGCCGATCGACGGCGAGAACCTCGAGCGGCTGCAGCGCCATGCGTGGCCGGGCAACATCCGCGAGCTGCGCAACGTCCTCGAGCGCGCGTGGGCGATGTCGGGCGGGATGGTGCCGTTCCGCGAGCTGCGGCTCTGGGTCGAGGTGCAGACGGCGCCGGCGATGAGCGAGGTCGTCGACACCGCGCTGCCGTTCAAGGAAGCCAAGGAGCGCTGGAACGACCACTTCGAGCGGCGCTACCTCGCCGCCGTCTACCAGGGGCAGGGCGGCAACATCACGCGCGCGGCGGAGCACGCCGGGATCAACCGCCGACACTTCCGCGAGCTGCTCTACAAGCACGGCCTGCTCGAGCGGCCCGCGACCGACGACGATCGCGAATGAGCGTCCGGACCATCCTTGGCGACGCCGAGGTGCTGCACGCGATCAAGTCCGGCGGCATGGGCGACGTGCTCCTGGCCCGGCGCCGCGGCACCGGCGACTTCGAGCAGCTGTGCGCGATCAAGACGATCCGCGGCGAGCTCGCGGCGGCGCCGGTCGCGCGCACGATGTTCCTCGACGAGGCGCGCCTCCTGGCGCGGCTGACGCACCCGGCGATCGCGCAGATCCTCGGCTTCGGCGAGCAGGACGGGACGCTCTTCATGATGATGGAGTACGTCCCCGGCGAGCACTTCCGGCGCTTCCGCGACCGGCGGCCGCCGCCGGCGCTCGTGTGCGCGGCGATGGCGGCGGCGTGCCGCGGGCTGCACGCCGCGCACGAGCTGCGCGATCTCGGGGACGGGCACCTGCTCGGCGTCGTCCACCGCGACGTCTCGCCCGACAACCTGATGCTCGGGTTCGACGCGCGGGTGAAGGTGCTCGACTTCGGCATCGCGCTGGTGAAGGGGCGGCAGGCGCCGGTGACGGAGCTCGGCGTGCTCAAGGGCAAGCCGCCGTACATGTCGCCCGAGCAGGTCAAGAACCAGGCGCTCGATCGGCGTTCCGATGTGTTCAGCGCGTGTGTCGTGCTGCACGAGCTGCTCGCGGGCAAGCCGCTGTTCGAGGGTGACTCGCTCTACGCGATCGCGCGCGCGGTCGAGCACCAGGAGCTCGAGCCGCCGTCGCGCTGGGCGGGCGCGCTGCCGGCGGATCTCGACGACGTCGTGATGGCGGGGCTCGAGCGCGATCGCGAGCGACGGCTGGGGAGCGCGGCGGCGCTCGCCGAGGTGCTCGAGCGGATCGCGGCGGCGAACGCGCGCGAGAGCCTGGAGGCGTGGGTCGAGCGCGAGCTGGCGGCGGAGCGCGAGCAGCACCGGACGTGGCTGGCGAAGCTCCTGGCGGCGTCGGGGCCGATGAAGACGCAGGCCGGGAGGCCGACCGGGATGGTGACCGCGATCGCGGACGAGGCGCCAGCCGAGGCCGCGCCCGTGCCCGTGCCCGTGCCCGTGCCCGTGCCCGTGCCCGATCGGCGAAGCCGGCGTGGTGTCGCGATCCTCGCCGTGCTGCTCGCGCTGGCGGGGGTCACGGCGCTGCTGTTGCTCGTCGGCGGCCGCGATCACGGCGCGGCGGTGGTCGACGCCGCGAGCGTCGACGCGACATCAGCCGACGCGTTCGTCTCGGTCCCGGCGATCGATGCCGCGCCATCCGACGCGGCGATCGCCGACGCGGCCGACGAGGAGCGCGACGCCGGCCGTGCGCGCCGGCGCGACGCCGGGGTGCCGGTCGATGCCGCGCGCGCGGTCGACGCGGCGGCCGCGGTCGACGCCGCGGTGGGGACCGGCTTCCTGACCTGCACGGCGGAGCCGTTCGCGCTGGTCTCGGTCGACGGCGAGGACTGGGGGACGACGCCGTTCTTCAAGCGGAAGATCCCTGCGGGGCGCCATGAGGTCGTGCTCACGGATCCGGCGAGCGGCTCCGTCCGCAAGCGCGTGACCGTCGAGATCGCGCCCGGCCAGGTCCGGACCGTCAGCGCCCCGTAGCGGGCATCGGCACGACCAGCACCGGGCAGCGCGCCGCGTGGATCACGTGCTCGGTGTGGGAGCCGAGGAGCGCGTCGAGCAGGCCGCGATGATCCGCCGTCGGCATCACGATCAGACAGGCGCGGTCGTCCTTCGCCGCGGCCTCGACGTCGTGGTCGACGCGCACGTCGATCCGCGGGGCCGCGACGCCGGCCAGCGCGGCGAGCTCGCGCGCCGCGGTCACGCCGACCTCGGCGGCTTCGGAGTCCGCGGCGGGGACCAGGATGCGCTCGAGGTCGATGCGGCCGGTCGCCTCGTCGACGAATCCCCGGCTCTGGTTGGGGACGACGAGGGTCGGGACGTCGAGGTTGCGCGCCAGCCCCTCGCTCACGCTCTCGTGCAGGATCGCGCCGAGCCCACGGCGCGCGTGTGTGCCGGCGACGACCAGCACCGGCCGCAGCTCGTGCAGCGCGTCGAGGATCGTGTCGGTCACGTCGTCGCAACATTCGTGGCAGCGACGCTCGTGGTCGATCGAGCGCGACCAGCGCACCGCCAGCGGGGCCGCCGCCGGCAAGCGCGCCGCGGTCTCTGGCGGTGCGTTGCCGTGGACCGTGACGAGCCGCGCGCCGCTCGCCGCCGCCAGCGCGGCCGCGTGCACGAACGCGGCGCTGTCGTCGCCGCTCAGGTCGGTGGTGTGGGCGAGGACGGGGCGTTCGGCGGGGCGGTCCATGTCAGCTTCCCTCCACGGGCAGACCGGCGGCACGGTAGGCGAGCATGCCGCCGGCGAGGTTCATCACGCGCCGGAAGCCGGCGCCGGCGAGCGCCTGGGCGGCGCGGCCCGAGCGCGCGCCCGAGCGGCACACGAGCACGAGCGGCTTGTCGCGGTCCCAGGTGGACGCGGCGGAGCCGATCGTCGCGAGCGGCACCAGCTCGGAGCCGGGGATGTGCCCGAGCTCGCCGGTGAACTCGTCCGGTTCCCGGACATCGACGACACGGGCGTCGGCGCGGGCGGCGAACGCCGCGGTGGGTGAGACATCCTGGTAGCGCATGGCGACCCTCACGCGTTGGGGGTGACGCCGCACCCACGGTTGGCGGGCACGGCGACGTCGATGTACTTCGGCGGCGGCAGCCCGAGCTGGTCCATGATGGCGATGAACTCGTCGCGCGACTTGCCGGCGAGGCGCGGGTTGTGGCGCCGCTCCTCGCCGATCGTCGACACCAGCCGCCCGCGGTAGTCGTGCCCGGGGTAGACCAGCGTCTCGTCGGGCAAGCCGAACAGCACGCGCGTGATCGAGTCGTAGAGCTGGGCGGCGTTGCCGTTCTGGAAGTCGGTGCGGCCGCAGCCGCGGATGAGCAGCGCGTCGCCGGTGAAGACGGCGCCGGGTACCGCGAACGACATGCTGTCGTCGGTGTGACCGGGCGTCGCGAGCGCGGTGATCGTCACGCCGCCGACCTGGAGGGTGTCGCCGTGACGGAGCTGGACGTCGACGCACGGGGCGCCGGCGCCGCTGGCGTACGTGCGGGCGCCGGTCCGCTCGCGCAGCGCGCCGGCCGCGGTGACGTGATCGGCGTGGACGTGGGTCTCGAGCACGTGCGTGAGCGTCAGGCCGAGCTCGCGCAGGAGCAGCAGGTCGCGGTCGACCTGCTCGCGCACGGGGTCGATCAGCGCCGCGACGCCCGCGGCCGGGTCGGCGACGAGGTACGTGTACGTCGAGGTCTCGAGATCGAAGAGCTGGCGGATCATCATGGTGCCCTGCTTCATTGCACCGGCGATGCCAGCCCCATCTCCTCGAACTTGCACGGGAACGGCGGCGCGCAGAAACACCGTGAAACGCCGGCGCGCAGACGCTGCGTTCCCGCGCGCTACGTGCGCGCGTCGCGGACCGTCCGTGGGTCAGGCGAGCCCGTGGGTCCGCATCCGGCGCCACAGCGTCACCCGGCTCCAGCCGAGCAGCTTGGCGGCGCGGTCCCGGTTGCCGCCGGTGCGGGCCAGCGCCTCGCGGATGCGCTGCAGCTCCGAGGACTCGTCGCCGCGCGCCGCCTCGGCCGACGCGACGACGACCTCCGCGCTCGCCGGCTCGATCGCCGCGATCTCCGGCGGCAGGTCGCGCAGCTCGAGGGTCGGCCCGTCGCCGATCGCGAACGCGTAGGCCAGCACGTTGCGCAGCTCGCGCACGTTGCCGGGCCACTCGTGGCGCTCGAGCGCGGCGCCCGCCGACGGCGCGATGCCCGTGATCTGGCGCCGGCCGCGCGCGTTCAGCTCCACGATCAGCTTGTCGGCGAGGAGGAGGATGTCGGCGGGGCGCTCGCGCAGCGCCGGCAGCCGCACCGGGATGACGCGCAGGCGGTACATCAGATCGGCGCGGAAGCGGCCGGCCTCGACCTCGTCGCGCAGCGCGCGGTGCGTGGCCGACACGATGCGCACGTCGACCGGGATCGGGTCACGGCCGCCGACCGGCACGATCGTGCGGCTCTCGAGCATGCGCAGGAGCTTGGCCTGGAGCTCGAGCGGCACCTCGGCGACCTCGTCGAGGAACAGGGTGCCGCCGTGGGCGAGCTCGACGTGGCCGGGCGTGTCCTTGACCGCGCCGGTGAACGCGCCCTTCACGTGGCCGAAGAGCTCGCTCTCGAGGAGCGGGCCGGGCAGGGCCGCGCAGTTGATGGCGCGGAATGGTCCGGCGCGACGCGGCGAGAGCGCGTGGAGCGCGTGGGCGACGAGCTCCTTGCCGGTGCCGGTCTCGCCTCGCACGAGCACGGTGACGTCCTCGGCCGCGACCTTCTCGATGATGCGGAAGGTCTCCTTCATGCGCGCGTCGCGCGTCCACATGCGGTGGAACAGCACGGGCTCGCCGTCGCCGCCCTCGACGGCGGCGAGGAACACGAGCCAGCCGCCGCCCTCGGCGAGCGGGACCGAGCGCGCGCGCACCTGGCCGGCGTGGGTCGTCATCGACGGGTGCGGGATGACGGCCTGGAACGGCAGGCCGGCGGCGAGCGCCTCGGCGAACGGGCGCTTGGGGCGGTCGCCACAAAGGAGCGTGGCCGCCGACGCGCCGAGCGGCACCTCCGAGCCGAGGAGGGCGGCCGCCGCCGGCGAGGCGACGCGGATGCGGAGCTGCTCGTCGAGGACGAGGGCGGCGCCGACCAGCTCGCCGAGGGCGGCGCCGGCCAGCTCGCGATCGACGTCGGCCGGATCGACGCGTGGGGTGCGCGGCGCGCGTGGGGCCATCGTGCTCAGAGTAGCTCGCGGCTCAGCACGAAGGCTGCCATCAGCAGCACGAACGCACCGAAGCCCTTGCGCAGCAGCTGCGGGGGCACGCGGCCGGCGAGGGCGGCGCCGACGAACGAGCCGGCGACGGCGACCGCGGTCACGCCGAGCGTGAGGGTCCAGTCGAGGCGCTCGACGTGCTGCAGGTGGCCGTAGAACCCGGCGAACGACTTCATCGAGATGACGACGAGCGACGTCCCGATGGCGACCTCCATGCTCAGTCCGCCGAGGAGCGCGAGCGCGGGCACCACGAGGAAGCCGCCGCCGGCGCCGACGATGCCGGTGACGACGCCGACGACGACGCCCTCGACGAGGATCTTGCCGATCGGCAGGTCGCGCCGTGTCGAGGCTGGCGCCAGCGCGGGCCCGGGCTTGCGTCCGCGCAGCATCGCCACCGCGGTGGCCAGCATCATGAGGGCGAAGGCGACCATGAGCACCGAGCCGGGGATGTACGCGGCGACGCGGCCGCCGCCGTAGGCGCCGACCATGCCGGCGGCGCCGAACAGGAGGCCGGTGCGCCAGCGCACGCGGCCGGCGCGGGCGTGGGTGATGACGCCGGTGGCGCTGGTGACCGCGACGACGAACAGGGACGCCGCGATCGCCGACTTGGTGTCCATGCCGGCGACGTAGGTGAGGATGGGGAGCGTCAGGATCGAGCCACCGCCGCCGAGGAGGCCGAGGGCGATGCCGACGAGGAGCGCGAGGGCGAGGGCGGGGAGCATCATGACCGCTCCTTCTTCAAGGGCGGTGCCACAAGGTTTCCGACCGAGATCCGGGCCGGTCGGCGCGCGTGTGGGCTTCGTTGAAGCATCGTGAAACGCGCGTGTTGCACCGGATCGTTGCGGGCTGCTCCAGGCGTCGCGTCGAGGCGCGTCGAGGCGCGTCGAGGCGCGTCGAGACGCGGAGATGGCTCGGCCGCGGCTGGCATCGCGGCTGCAATCGCGCCGCTCATGCCTACGATGTGGTTGTACGCGCTCGCCGGCGGCGGCCTGATCGGCCTCGCCGCGACGCTCCTCTTCCTGACCCATGGACGGATCGCCGGGGTGAGCGGCATCTATGGATCGTTCCTGCCACCGGTCGCGCACGATCTCGGGTGGCGGCTGGCGTTCATCGGCGGGCTCGTGCTGTCGGGCGTGGTCGCCGCGGTGCTCGCGCCGTCCGCCATCGGCGCCGCGGCGCGCTCGACCTGGGTGCTGGCCGTCGCCGGCCTCCTGGTCGGGTTCGGCAGCAGCATGGGCAGCGGCTGCACCAGCGGGCACGGCGTGTGCGGCCTCGCGCGTGCGTCGGCCCGGTCGCTGGTCGCCGTGATGACGTTCATGACCACCGGTGCCGTCACCGCGTGGCTCGCGGGAGGTGTGTGATGAGCGCCGGTGTCACCAGCTGCGGCGCGCGCTGTCGCGTGATGTCGCTCGTGCTCGCGGGAGCGATCGGCGCGCTGTTCGGCGCGGGGCTCCTGATCTCCGGCATGACGCGCCCCGACCGCGTGATCGGCTTCCTCGACGTGACCCGCGCGTGGAACCCGTCGCTCGCCTTCGTCATGGGTGGCGCGCTCGCCGTCTATGCCGTCGCGATGCGCCTCGTGCGACGTCGCCGCAGCGAGCCGTGGTTCGACGTGCAGTTCCACCTGCCGACGCGACGCGACGTCGACGCGCGTCTCCTCCTCGGCTCGGCGGTCTTCGGCGTCGGCTGGGGGCTCGGCGGCCTGTGCCCCGGCCCCGGCATCGTCGCCGCCGGTGCGGGCGCGACCGGCGCGCTCGTCTTCCTCGCCGCGATGACGCTCGGGATGCTGCTCCAGCGCCGCCTCGGCGCGCCGCGCGCCAGGTAGCGCACCGGGACCTCGAGGTCCCGGCGGCGGCCCGTCGTGCGCGCTCCGTCGGGACCTCGAGATCACCCGATCCGGTGTCAGGCACCGGCAAGTGCGCGTCTTGCCTCGGTTCTCGGGCCTGGCAAGGCGGTTGCTCTAGGGGACGGCAGGAGGAAATCTCGATGCGTACTCTTCGCCTTCCCGCTCTCTTCGCCTGCTCCCTGGTCGCCGTCGCCGGCGCGTGCACCGACACGCCCGAGGACGAGGCCGACGTCGTCATCTCGAACCTCGAGCTCGAGAACGGCGGCCTCGACATGGAGGACGAGGCGCCGATGTTCGGCGTCGACGACCAGTTCACCGCCGCCGCGGTCGAGACCGGCACCGCCGTCGCCGATCCGATGGATCGCGACACGGAGATCGTCGCGCTGCGCGAGCGCCCCGACGTCCAGCGCCTGCGCGTCGCCGCGGTCTGGGGCCGGTTGCCACCGTCGCGCGAGGACGTGACCCGCACCGACTGGAGCGGCCGCGTCGAGGTGAGCCGCGGCGCGATCGTCGTGCGCCACCGCATCGGCTTCGAGGAGGCGACCGATCGCCTCGCGCCGCGCGACTCGCGCACCTCGATCGCGTTCTCGTCGGTGACCGGTCCGTTCGCCGACGGCCTCGTGCTCGAGGTCCTCGCCGACGCCGACCTCGGCGACATCACGCTCTCGTACGTGCCCGACACCGGCGAGCGCCTCGACCTCCGCCTGGGCGACCTGCTGGCCGGCCCGGTCTCGACCGATCGCGACGCGAACGGCAACCGCATCGTGGTCACCGCGCTCCGCCGCGACCGCGACGACTGCGATCACGGCTTCATGCGCGGCCGCTGGCATGCGCTGCGCGCCGGCGCGGGCGTCTTCCGCGGCATCGTCACCGACGCCGACGGCGCGCCCATCGGCCACATGCGCGGCATCTACGGCCAGCGCCGCAACGGCGAGCAGGTCTTCTTCGGCAAGTACATCAACCGCGAGGGTCAGTTCCGCGGCATCTTCGGCGGCCACTACCGCGACGGTGCCTTCGTCGGCCGCTGGGCGACCCGCGCCGGCGAGCACGGTCGCCTCGGCGGTCACTACCGCGAGAGCCTCCCCGGCCCCGAGGTCGGCGGCCACTACATGGGCCGCTGGGCCGAGACGTCCTGCGCGGCCGACCTGCCCTGACCATCCCTCAAGTTGTCAAAGTTGACACCGTCCCCAAATGGAACACGTTCCATTCGGGGACGGTGTCAACTTTGACAACTTAACGGGTCGATGCGCTCTGGTACCATCGCGGCATGTTGCGACGACGCGCGCTGGGGATCGCGATGGTTGCGTTGTGCGCCTGCGGTGGCGGTGGACCGACGTTCACCGACGCAGGCGTCGACGCCGTTTCGGTGGACGCGGAGGTGGAGAGCGACGCGGGCGACGATGGTGATGGCGGTCTGTCACTGGACGCGTCGACCGGCGCGGACGCGTCGCTCTGCGGCAACGGCATGCTCGACCCGGGCGAGACCTGCGACGGCGACTGCCCGACGACATGCGCCGACGCGCTCGCCTGCACGGAGGACGTCATGGTCGGCTCGGCGGCGACGTGCGACGTCGCCTGCGAGCACCCCGGCACCGGGTGCGTCGGCGGCGACGGTTGTTGCTCGCCGGGCTGCGACAACCTCACCGACACCGACTGCCCGTTCCGCATCGATCCGTTCTACGACCCGTCGTACGACGTGCGCGACCTCGGGACCGCCGCCGGCATCCCGACCAACTACGGCGGGCTCACCGTCTCGCCGTCCGATCCGAACGTGCTCCTCATCGGCGGCGCCGCCAACCAGCTCGGCGGCGCCATCTACGCCCTCGGGCTCCAGCGCGACCCGCAGGGCCACATCGTCGGCATCGTCGGTCCAGGCACGCTCGCGCGCGAGGGCCAGTACAACGACGGCGGCGTCGTCTTCGACGCGAGCGGCGTGCTCGTGCTCGCGCGCTACCCGGTCAACGAGCTCGGCTTCCAGCGCGCGGGCTCGACGACCACCGACAAGACCGTCGCGCTCGCGGGGCTCGGCGTCGCCGCGTCGCCCGGCGGCCTTGCCCGCGTGCCCTCCGGCCACCCCGGCGCGGGCGCCTGGAAGCTCGTCTCGTGGTCGGGTGGCCAGTGGTACGAGCTCACGCTCGTCCCCGACGCCAGCGGCACCTACGACGTCACCGCGGCCGCCCACCGCCTCACGATCGCCGGCGGCCCCGAGGGTATCGCCTACGTGCCGCTCGGCTCGCCGCTCTTCACCAACCCGAGCGTCCTCGTCTCGGAGTACTCGGCCGGCATGGTCGCGACCTACGAGGTCGACAGCGCCGGCGACCCGGTGATGTCGACGCGCCGCTCGCTGATCACCAACCTCACCGGCGCCGAAGGCGCGGCGATCGATCCGGTCTCCGGCGACTTCCTCTTCTCGACGTACGGCAGCGGCAACCGCATCATCGTCGTGCGCGGCTTCGCCAACTAACGCCAACTAACGCCGCGCGCGCGCCGGCACCGGAGGCAGCGGCACACGCACGATGAGGTCCGACTCCACGAGGCCGACGTAGACGGCGTCGCCGCTCGGCTCGACCGCGGGCACGATCGTCGACTCGGCGGCGAACGTCACCACCGGCTCGATCGTGCCGGCGACCGGATCGATCACGACCAGCCCGCTCCCGTCGTCGTCGTAGGACGCGGCGACCAGGCGCCCGCCGCCCGCGACGAGCGCCGTGAACGGGTACGCGCCTCCCTTGGCCACGACGTGGGCGCCGCCGCCCGCGAGCGGCGCCCGCACGATCTCGCTCTCGCTGTTGGTCACGTACAGCGTGTCGCCGATGCGCGCGAGCGCGCCGTCCGCCCACACGCCCTCGGGCGGCTCGTAGACCGGCGCGAGCGTCGTGGCGTCGACGACCTTCCGGATTCCGTCGCCGCCCCAGCCGAGCTGCGTGAAGTACACGGTCTGGCCATCGACGAGCAGGTGCGCGTCCGGCCTCCCCGATCCGGCGCTGCGCGATCGCGGATCGTCGTAGTAGGTGGATGGTGCGCCGCCGACGGTCGCGGTGCGGACCCCCTGCGACTCCGACCAGTAGAAGGTGTCGCCGACCAGGACCAGCCCGAGCACGAGCTCGTCGCCGACGGTCACCGCGCGAGCGGGCGCCGCCGCGCCGCGCTTCCACCAGATCGCGTCGCCGGCGCGGTACGCGAGGCGGTCGCCGTCGACCGCGAGCTCGCGCATGCCCGGCGCGCTCGCGAGCACGCGGCGCCGGCCGCGCGCGTCGATGTGCAGGATCTGTCCGGTCGCCTCGTCGTCCCGCAGCGCGTCGAGCACGAGCAGGCCGTCGCCAGTCGCGATCAGCTCGCGCAGCCCGTCCGTCACCCACCCGGCGACCGCGATCGACGACGGCCACGGCCGCACCTCGCGCCAGAGCTCGCTCACGCCCTCGTGCCCGTCGGTGACGAGCGCGACGACGGCGCCGCCGGCGAGCACGAGCCCCGGCGTGCGCTCGGGCAGGCGACGCCGCGCGCCGGCCGCGACGCGCGCGCCCTCGGGTCGCACCTCGATCCACATGCCCGACGTCGTCTGCACCACGACGCCGTCGGCGTCGTCGGCGAGCGCGACCCCGCCGCCGCCGAGGTGCGTCGCGATCGTGCCGCCGCGCGCCGGCACGCTGCGCAGGCCTGCGGCGAAGCTCGTCCAGTACAGTCGGTCCCCGCGCCGCAAGAGCCCCGCCACGCCGAACTGCCGCTTCGCCAGCACGGCGCGCGCGCCGTCGCGCTTGGCGATGCGCACGATCGCCGCCGCCTGGACCACTTCTCGCCGTCCGACGGTCACGGTCTCGTCGAGCGTCAGCGCCGCGTACACGGCCTCGCCGTCGGTGACGACGGGCGCGACCACCTCGCCGAGCCCGGCGACGACGGTCCGCGCCTCGCCGCCGGCGAGCGGCACCACCCGCAGCCCGCCCTCGTCGACGATCCACACCCCGTCGTCGTCGATCGCGAACCACGTCACCCCGCCCGCGTGGATCGTGCGCGTGGCCCCACCCGCGGCCGGGACGGCGAGCACGCCCGCGCCCGTGCCGAGCACGAGCTCGTCGCCGTGCGGGACGATCCGCTCGACGAGCTGCGCCGGCGCCGCGATCAGCCGCGCGTCGCCGCCTGCCACCGGCACCGCCCACACCCCCTCGAGGTCGGCGTAGTAGACGGTGCCGCGGGCGGCCGCGAGCGCGACCGGCGAGGCCGCCGCCAGCCGCGCCGCCTCGCGCGGCACCTCGTCGCCGGGCTCGCCGGGCCCTGCAGCCGGCGTCGCGGCCCGCGCTCCACACGCAGCCAGAAGAGCGATCATGAACGCTGTTCCCCGCACGCCGCCATCGTAGCCCCGTTCCCGGGACCCGGTAGAATGCGCGGCAGATGGCCCGCACGATCACCTCGGTCCTCGGCAACAGCCAGCGCTTGGACGGCGGCGCGATGTTCGGCAACGCGCCGCGGCCGATGTGGGAGAAGTGGATCGCGCCCGACGCGCAGAACCGCATCCCGCTGGCGTGTCGCTGCATGCTCGTGCGCGACGGCGCGCGCCTCATCCTGTTCGAGACCGGCATCGGCGCGTTCTTCCCGCCGGCGATGCGCGAGCGCTACGGCGTCGTCGAGGATCGCCACGTCCTCCTCGACTCGCTCGCCGCCCTCGGCGTCGCCCCCGAGCAGATCGACGTCGTCGTGCTCTCGCACCTCCACTTCGATCACGCCGGCGGCGCGCTCACCGCCCACGCAGATGGTGCCGCGCCCGCGCTCGTCTTCCCGCGCGCGAGCTGGGTGTGCGGCGCCGAGGCCTGGGCGCGGGCCCAGGCCCCGCACGCGCGTGATCGCGCGTCGTTCATCCCCGAGCTGCAGCCGCTCCTCGAGGCGACTGGCCGCCTCGAGTGCGTGATCGGCGACACCAGCGAGGTCCTCGGCGCCGGCTATCGCTTCCACCGCAGCGAGGGCCACACGCCCGGCCTCCTCCTCGCCGAGGTCGCCATGCCGTCGGGGCCGGTCGTCTTCGCCGCCGACCTCATCCCGGGCAAGCCCTGGGTGCACGTGCCGATCACGATGGGCTACGACCGCTTCCCCGAGCGCCTCATCGACGAGAAGTCCAACCTGCTCGCCGATCTCGCCGCTCGCCACGGCCGCCTCTTCTTCACGCACGACCCGACGATCGCGGTCGGCACGGTCACGCGCGACGCCAGGGGCCGCTTCTCGACCACCGACGATCACGCCACCGTCCGCGATCTCGCCAGCTGAAGAGGAGCTCATGCGCGCCACTGTCCCCTCCCTCCTCGCCGTCGCCGCGCTCGCGTCCGCCGCCGCGTGCAGCGATCCACCCGCCCGCACGCCGATGACGCCGCTCGACTCCGACGGCACCCACCTGCGCGACGCGCGGGGCCGTATCGCGCTCCTCCACGGCATCAACGCGCGCGTCGAGGGCGTCTTCGACGTGACCTTCGACGACGGCCGCATGCCTGTCGAGGAGGTGCCGCCGCTCACCGACGACGACTGCCGCCGCATGCGCGCGCTCGGCTTCGATCACCTGCGCCTGCCCATCAACTGGAGCGGCGTCGAGCCCCAGCGCGACGTCTACGACGAGGCCTACCTCGCTCGCGTCGACGCCGCGATCACCTGCGCCGCGAACGCCGGCCTCCTCGTCGTCGTCGATCTCCACCAGGACGCGTACTCCAAGGAGATCGGCGAGGACGGCGCGCCGCTGTGGGCCATCGTGCCGCCGCCCGACATGCTCCTCGAGGGCCCGCTGACCGACCTCGCCGCCCGCCGCACCTCGGCGCAGGTGACCCGCGCCTTCGACAGCTTCTTCGCCGCCGGCGATCCCCACGGCCTCCAGGCCGAGTTCATCACCATGCTCGAGCACGTCGCCGCGCGCTGGGCCGACCACCCCGCGGTCATCGGCTTCGAGATCTTCAACGAGCCGACCGTCGGCTTCGCCCTCGTCGACGCCTTCCACTTCGCCGCCGCCGCCGCCGTCCGCGCGGCCGCGCCGAAGAAGCTCGTCTTCTTCGAGCCGTCGGCGATCCGCAACTTCACCGACGGCGTGCCCACCGCGGCCGAGCCGTTCCCCACCGAGGGCGCGGTCTACGCGCCTCACATCTACACCTTCGTCTTCCGCGCCGATCAGACCGCGCTCGAACAGCTCCAGCCCTCCGACCTCGAGGCGAGCGTCCAGCTCGCGCGCGCCGAGGCCGACGCCTGGCAGACCCCGCTCTGGATCGGCGAGTACGGCATCGGCCCGACGACGCCCAACGCGGACCTCTGGATGGACGTCCAGCACGAGCTCCACGATCGCTACCTCGCGTCGAACGCCTTCTGGCTGTGGAAGGAAGAGAGCCAGGGCAGCTGGGGTGTCTACGATCACGACGCGTCCTCGGGCGCGTGGACCGAGCGCCCGCAGGTCGTCCGCTGGATCTCGCGCGTCCGCGCCGCCCGCATCGCCGGCACCGTCATCGAGAACCGCTGGGACCGCACCACCCGCGCCCTCCGCCTCGAGATCCAGCCCGGCTCCGCCCGCGGCGTCCCCCACGAGGTCTACATCCCCGAGGCCTCCGCCACCTCCTTCACCGCCACCTGCGACGGCGCGCCCGTCACCGCCCCGCGCGACGCCGCCACCGGTTCCGTCTCCCTCCTCTGCGACGGCGTCCTCGCCGTCACGCCGTAGCGCGCGGCGATCGAGTCCGACCGCCGGCCGGGTCAGCTCCGGGTGGCGCCGGTGATGGTGTCCTGGAGCGCGGCGAGATCGATCGGCTTCACCAGGTGATGATCGAAGCCGGTGGCCAGCGAGCGCTCACGGTCGGAGCGCTGGCCATACCCCGTGATCGCGACGAGGCGCACCGAGCGCCACGCCGGCATCTCGCGAAGTCGATGGGCGAGCTCGTAGCCGTCCATCACCGGGAGGCCGATATCGAGGAGCGCGACCGTGGGGACGAACTCGTGCGCGATCGCGAGCGCCTGCGGCCCGTCATGCGCGACGCGCGTCTCGTACCCGAGGCCACGCAGGAGATCGGAGAGCGTCAGCGCCGCGTCGACGTTGTCGTCGACGATCAAGAGCGACGCGGTGCCCCCCGCCGGGCGCACGCCCGGTCGCTCGGTCGCGGCTTCGTCCGGCGCTGGCGCGAGGCTACGCGGCACGCGCACCCAGAACGTGCTGCCCTGGCCCGGGCCGGCGCTCGACGCTCCGACCCCGCCGCCGTGGAGCTCGACGAGACTCTTCACGATCGCGAGGCCGAGCCCGAGCCCACCCTGCGAGCGGTCGATGTTCTGCCGCTCCTGGACGAACAGGTCGAAGACGCGCGGCAGCAGCTCCGACGAGATCCCGCGTCCGTCATCCTGGACCGTGACCAGGACCTCACCGTCCTCGGCGGTCGCGCTCACGCGGACGTGCCCGCCCGGATCCGTGTACTTGGCCGCGTTGCTGAGCAGGTTCGACAGGACCTGCGTCAGGCGGGCTTCGTCCACGTCGATGACGAGGTCGTCGGGGATCTCCGCGGTCAGCTGGTGGCGATGTTGATCGAACAGCGGCGCCGTGGTCTCGACGGCGCGCGCGACCAGGCGCGCGAGCCGGCAAGGTGCGCGGCGCAGCTCGACGGTGCCGCGGGTGATCCGGGAGACGTCGAGCAGGTCGTCGACGAGCGCCGAGAGATGATTCGTCTGACGTTCGATCACCGCGCGCTCTCGCGCCATGACGTCCGTTCCGCGGAGCTGCATGAGATCGAGGGCGCTGCGGATGGGCGCGAGTGGGTTGCGGAGCTCGTGTCCCAGCATCGCGAGGAACTCGTCGCGCGCACGGCCGCCCGCCTCGGCGGCCGCGCGCAGGGCCTGCTCTCGCTCCAGGCGGAGGGCGCGATCGCGACCGGCGTCCTCGATCTCCTTTCGCGCGGCGACCGCGACGGTGACGTCGTTGATGACCGCCATGATGCCGCGGATCGTCAGGTGCGCATCGCGATACGGGTGATACGAGACGTCGATGTACCGTTGCTCGACGACGCCGTCGGCGTTCGGGAGCTGGAGCGGAGCCTCGCGGATGACGATCGGCTGGCCGGACCGGTACACCTCGTCGAGGATCGGCCGGTACTGTCCCGCCTCTTCGTCCGTGAACGCCTCGGCGAGCGTCTTGCCCAGCACCGGCCGATTGACCAGCGCCTGGTACGCCCGGTTGGCGAGCGTGAACCGGTGCTCGGGGCCACTCAGGATCGCGATCGGGAGCGGCATCTGCATGAAGACGCCATGAAGCTCTTCCCTCGCGAGCTCGGCCTCCCTGCTTGCCTGCTCCAGCTGCCGGCGCGCCAGGACGCCGGTCGTGGTCTCCGTGCAGATGATCAACACGCCGGCGCGGACGCCGTCGTCATCGAACACGGGCGAGTAGTTGTAGATCCACCACGCGTCCTCGAGACGTCCGTTGCGGTTGATGGGAACGAGGACGTCCTCGAACCAGCTCGGCGTCCCGCTTGCCATCACCTCTTCCAGCTGCGCCCCGACGACGGGCCAGACCTCCTCCCAGCACTGACGCGCTGGCTGCCCCATCGCCGAAGGATGCTTGCCGACCCCGAAGCTCGGCCGGAACGCATCGTTGTAGAACTGGACGAGCGCGGGTCCCCACCACAGCAACATCGGTTGCCGGGCATGGAGCACGGCGCGGACCAGCGACTTCAAGGACGTCGGCCAGCCGTCGGGCGAGCCCAGCGGGGTGCTCCTCCAGTCGACGGAACGGAGCAGGGCCCCGCACGCTCCGCCTCCGGGAAACAGCGGGCTCAGCTCCTGCACGTTCCTCCGTCCGTCGGCCTGGTCGTGGGCGCCAGGGCACGCGACCCGGCCGGGGTGGCGAGGGGAGCGCCGCACGCGGCCAGCTCGCGCAGCTCTCCTCCGACGTCGGCGCTCACGCGTCCGACGCTACCAGCCCCTTTCGCCCGCGTCACGCGACCGAGGCTCGGAGCCGCGCGGCTCGTCGTGGTCGACGCTCGGTACGCGCACCATCGCGGCACCGGGAGTTCCTCCGTGCGGGGAATCGAGCGCCGCTACCCCAGCGGCCACCGAATACGGGGCGAGCTTCGGGCGTAGACCGGACTACTGTCATCGGCGTACGCGTCGACGACCGCACCTACAGGGAGACCAGATGAAGACGATCCTTCTCGCCACCGCCGTGCTCGCGATGTCGGCCGGTGTCGCCGCCGCCGGCTCGATCCGCGTCTACAACAACGACTCGAAGACCCACACCATCGAGCTGAAGTGCAGCGGGAGCAGCAAGACCGTCGAGATCCGCGGCTCGACGACCGCCACCTACACGTTCCACTCGACGAGCAAGTCCTGCGACATCGTCGGCGGGACCGTGACGTTCCCGACCAAGACGCTCGAGGACGGCCAGTCCTGGAAGTTCAAGGACGGCAAGGCGATCAAGAACTGACCGGACGGCTGGCCGTGTCGGCCGGGTAGGTCCCGAGGACGCGCAGCTCGGTCGTCAGCGGCTTCACGTCGGCGAGGGTGGCCTGGAACGACTCGCTCGCGCCGTGGGCGAGGGCGTCGATGTAGAAGCGGTAGCTCCACGGCTGCGCCGGGATGGGGCGCGACTCGAGCTTGGTCAGGCTGATGCTGCGCGCCGCGAAGCGCATGAGGATCTCGCCCAGCGCGCCGGGGCGATCCGCGAGCGCGAGCACGAGCGACGTCTTGGCGGTCGCCCCCTCGGGCACGGGCGCCGGGCGCAGCGCGACCTCGACGAAGCGGGTGGCGTTGCCGCGCTCGGTCTGGATGCCGCGCGACACGACGGCGAGGCCGTAGGTCGTCGCCGCCGACGCGCTCGCGATCGCGGCGTACGTCGGATCGCCGAGCTCACGCACCTTGCGCGCCGAGCCGGCGGTGTCGATCTCGACCTGCGCGCGGAGGTGCGGGTGCGCGCGCAGGAAGGTCTGGCACTGGGCCAGCGCCTGCGGATGCGACATCACCACGCGCAGGTCCTCGAGCTTCACGCCGGGGAGCGCGAGCAGGCAGTGCTCGATCGCGCTCACGACCTCGCCGGTGATGGTCAGGTGGCCCTCGGCCAGCAGATCGTACGTCTCGTTGATGCTGCCGGCGGTCGTGTTCTCGATCGGCAGGAGCGCCAGGTCGGCGGCGCCGTGGACCACCGCCTCGGCTGCGGCGCGGAAGCTGTCGGCGCCGGTGAGCAGGACGCCGCCCTGGCGACCGGCGTACGTGCGCTGCGCCGCGAGGTGGCTGTAGCTGCCTTCCACGCCCTGGTAGGTCACGCGCAGGGGCACGTCGTCGCGGCGGCGGACCGCCGCCTCCTGGTGCGCGACCGACATGTCCATCACCACGCGGTAGAGGCGCTCGACCTCGTGCGGGTCGAGGCCGGCGGCCGCCGCCTGCTCGCGCAGGCGCTCGAGCAAGAGGCCCTCGCGCACGCGATCGCGGAACGGGCTGGCCGCGGCGAGCTTGGCCTCGGCCACGTCCTCCACGATGCGCAGGCGCTCGGCGAGGAGCGCGATGATCTGTCGATCGATGGTCTCGATGCGCTCGCGCAACGAGCCGAGGACGGGCGCAGGCGGATCGCTCACCCGCGCAGTCTACTCCGTCCGCGCCGACGAGCCGCGCTCACCTTCACGCTCACTCGACGGTGATGCCGCCGTCGACCTCGGGGCCCGGCGCCCAGACCGCCGCGTACACGGCGACCCCGGTGCCGACCGCGACCACGCCGCCCGCCGCCGCCCACACCCACCACGTGCGGTACCACGGCGTCGGCGGGTCGTGGCGCAAGGCGATCTCGCGCGGCCGCGCCGGCGACGCCCAGCTCAGCACCTCGTTGCCGGCGTCGTCGCTCGCGACCGCGTAGAGCTCGAGGCTCGTCGGCCGGGTGCCAGCCACCGCCGGCAGGCGCACGCGCTCGAGCTTGCCCGGGTCGGCGAGGCTCAGGTCGGCGGCGCGCCACGCCGTCTCGCCGCGCGCGCGCACGTAGATCGTCGCGCGCCGCAGGAGGTCGTCCGGGTCGGCGACGGTCTCGACCTCGACCGCCACCGGCGCGCCCAGGCGCTGATCGCGTGGCCACCGCAGCTCGAGCGCCGGCGCGCCACGCTCGGCCGCCGCCGCGCGCGCCTTCTCGAACACGAACGTCGCCTTGGGCGAGAGCGTGTAGCTGAGCAGGTGCCCGGGATCGATCGCGAGCAGGCGACCGAACGCCGCCAGCGCGTCGGCCTCGCGCTCGAGGTACGCGTGAGCGATGCCGCGCTGCTCCCACAACAAGATGTGGCGCGCGTGATCGAGCGGCGCGGCGGCCGCCCGGTCGAGCGCGGCGACCGCGGTGTCGACGTCGAACGCGGCGAGCGCCTGGCGCCCCGCCTCGAGCTCGTCGATCCCGGCGCGCGCGACGCACGCGCGTCCGTCCCAGCGCTGGTCGGGCGTGCACGCCGGACGCAGCGTGACCGCGGCGCCGCCGGCGGCCCCGCCGCGCGCGCATCCGACCGCGACCGGTGCCAGCGCGAACGCGAGGACGAGACGCATCACCGTGTGCAGATTGTATGCGGCCGCAACCAACGATGGTGCGCATGGCTGATCGAACAGCCGGCGACGGTAACCACCGACCCCATCGCGAGCGGCTGCTCGGCCTGCCGGCTGGACGGCCTGTCGATCCGTGATTCCGCTCGCTTGCGGCACCGCTCGTGCTGGCACGACCTCTGCTCTAGGGGTCTGCGTCTCCAACAACTCCTCCCTTTCCTTCCTCTCCTTCCGCGACTCGGAGCCTCCCGCCATGAAGCGCACCCTCCTCACCGCCTGCCTCTTCTCGCTTCCTCTCGTGACCGCGGCCTGCTCGGACGCCGGGCACGACGACGCCGAGGACAACCTCCCCGGCGACATCGACAACGCGCCGCCCGACGGCGACGGCAAGGGTGACGCCTGGAACTACACCAACGACCCGGCCCGCCTCGCGAACCGTCTCAACTACCGCCTCACCGAGCTGCCGCGCACCGGCAAGCTCGACAAGCCCGTGTGGGCCGAGCGCTACCCGCACGCGGTCGGCATCGCGCCGATGGCGTGGGCCGACACCTACTGGCCGAGCGCCGAGCTGTCGACCAACGACCGCTGGATGAACCGCAACACCAAGTCGCCGCTCGAGAAGTACGACGCCGCGTTCAACAACGCGGCCGGCTGCGAGCTGCAGCCCGACACGCACTGCGGTCCGACGGCCAAGGCCAAGTGGGACACCTACTTCACGTGCGCGGGCCCCGCGGCCAAGTGGCACATGAAGAACTTCCAGACCATCAGCCACATGTTCGATGGCATCAACAACGACGGCAAGGGCGGCGTCGACGACTGCTCGTCGTCGGACGACGAGGGCCCGCAGGGCTGGTGGGGGCTGTGCCACGCGTGGGCGCCGGCCGCGCTGCTCGAGCCCGAGCCCCAGCGCGCTGTCACCTACGGCGGCCAGACGTTCGAGGTCGCCGACATCAAGGGCCTCATCCAGACCGTCTACGACCGCACCGACGCGCTGATGCTCGGCGGCCGCTGCAACGGCGAGCGCGTCGAGCACAACGGCACGGTGTCGGCGAACGAGGAGTGCCAGGACGCGAACCCGGGCGCCGTGCACGTCGTCCTCACCAACTTCCTCGGCATCAACGACATGGCGGTCATCGAGGATCGCACGGCGTCGGGCGAGGTCTGGAACCAGCCGATCGTCGGCTACAACATCACGCAGCAGGAGAAGGTGACGGCGACGCGCGCCAACCAGTGCGTCGGCGGGACCGGCGACTCGTGGACGTACAACACGTCGGCCAAGGAGCTCTACGAGGTCGAGATGACCATCGAGTTCCTCGTCGAGGGCAACGCCAGCGCCCGTCCGCTCGGCATGAACGGCTACGTCAGCCGCGACAACATCCACTACATCCTCGAGCTCGGCTCGTCGGGCAAGGTCATCGGCGGTCGCTACTGCACCGACTCGGTGAACAGCCACCCGGACTTCCTCTGGGCGCCGATCGCGGTGTCGACCTCGTCGTACGGCCGCAACCCGAACGTCTCGCTCGAGAAGGTCCGCACGCTGATCAACCTGTCGACCCAGCCCCAGGGCGGCGACAACGGCGGTGGCGCGAACGACAAGACCTACGAGTCGACCACGAACACGTCGATCCCCGACAACAGCCCGACCGGCGCGTCCGTCTCGATCAACGTCCCCGACACCTTCAACTTCAAGAGCCTGAACGTCTCGGTCGACATCGAGCACACCTGGCGCGGCGACCTCAAGGTCGAGCTCCTCAAGGACGGCGTCTCGGTGGCGACGCTCCACGACAAGGCCGGCGGCTCGGCCGACAACCTGACCCAGACCTACACCCTGGCGCCGAGCGCGGTCGGCGGCGACGCGGGCAAGGCCAGCTGGACGCTCAAGGTGACGGACACCGCGGCGCAGGACGTCGGCACCATCAAGCTCTTCAAGCTCGTGTTCAGCATCTGAGTCGGTTTCCCCCTAGCTTCCGCTAGAGAACGCGCCCGGCCGGGCGCGTTCGTATTTAAGGCCTTCGACTCGCGCCGCTCGCTCAGGCGGAACGGGTAGTAGACTGAGTGGCACGTGACCGCCGCCATTGCCGAGGAGCTGCCCCGCGAGCTGGGCGAGTTCGCGATCGAGCGCGAGCTCGGCCGCGGCGGGTCGGGCGTCGTCTACGCGGCGACGTGGCAGGGCAAGAGCGTCGCGCTCAAGGTGCTGCGCCCCGACGAGACGCCGACGCCCAAGGAGCGCGACCGCTTCCTCGGCGAGGCGCGGATCCTGGCGCGCGTCTCGCACCCGGGCGTCGTGCGGGTGCACGCGAGCGGCGTGTTGCCCGATGGCCGTCCGTACCTCGCCATGGAGCGCCTGAGCGGCGGGGCGCTGGCGGAGCGGTTGCTGATGGGGCGGATGGCGGTCGGGCAGGCGCTCGCGCTGTTCGAGCAGATCGCGGCGGCGGTGGCGGCCTTGCACGCGGCGGGCATCGTCCACCGCGACATCAAGCCCGAGAACATCATGCTCGTCGACGGCGGGCAGCGCGCCGTGCTGCTCGACTTCGGCATCGCGCGCGGGGTCGACGACGCGGCGTCGACGACGACGCAGATGGGGCTGCAGCGCGGGACGCCGGCGTACATGGCGCCCGAGCGCTTCTTCGGGGCGCGCGCGACGATCGGCAGCGACGTCTACGAGACGGCGGTGGTGCTGTTCGTGATGCTGACCGGGCACCTGCCGTGGCGCGATCCCAGGAGCCCGCAGGACCGGCTCGAGCCGCGGCCGCCGTCGGCGCTGGGCGTCGAGCTGCCGCCGGCGCTCGAGCGCCAGCTGATGCGCGCGCTCGCGCCCAAGCCCGAGGGCCGGCCGGCGTCGATCGAGGAGCTGGCGAGCGCGGTCAACCTGCACGCGTGGGAGGGTGACACCGTGCGCGCGCACCAGCCGCCGACGCACCCCACGGCAGCAGCGGCGGTGGGGATCGGCGCGACCACGCAGCGCGTGCGGCGGCCGCTGGTCGTGGGCGGCGTGGTGATGGCGGTGGCGGCGGCGGTGGCAGTGACGATCGTCGTGCTGATGGGCGGGCGCGGGGGTGTGGAGACG